>ERZ506905.369-NODE-369-length-18426-cov-54.0699_pt1 | contig 18426 bp, 14 predicted proteins | sample MGYA00513175_ERZ506905 | MGnify/ENA metagenome assembly ERZ506905
CATTATAACGGCCTACACCTTCACCACTGCTGCCCAAACTTCCTATTTCAATCTCGTATTCCTTGCCTGCCTCTACAGGTATTTTTGCCATGTTCTCTCCTCCACAGTTCAACATTTTTACATACATTTGCCATATTTTTTACTAATCTGAATATTGTAATTAATATTCCGCACAATGCTTTCCAATCTATTTTCTGTTATTCTTCCTATCTTAACAGCTGATGCAAAAACATCATAGGCGGTGCGACTTATAAAATCACTGTTCAAGTCACTAAAATCCATATTTACAAAATCTACCAGTTGCACCTGCTTTTCATGATTTTTCCTAAATGGCTTCGCTGGCTGATTGGTCGTAATCATTTCAAAATCTGAAACATTATACCACAGGCTATTGCCATTATCAAAAATAGGTGCAAATCCTTGAAATTCCAGCGTATCCGCATTACGAATAAAGCCAAAATTTCCGTAATGCCTGTCAATATTATTGATAATCCTATCAAATAAGAGCATATTATTTATATCACACTTTTCAATATTTATCCCCAATAATTCTACACAGTGCCAAAAATGTTGCCAAGCATTTTCGTTATTCGTCTTTTTCCTGGCCATAAGAATGTCCACAGCTGGTATATATTCCGTATTCGGCTGGATAAATGTCTCACAAACAGAATATGATTTATTACCAATTTGACAATGTTGATAAGCCACATGCTTTAGTTTAAATTTCTCCAGCAGTCTAGCTGCAAACACTTCATTATGTGGCTGTTGGAATAATGGCCCAGAGCCTTGTTTATACAGCAATCTGCGTCCATTCTCCACACACCAAAACTTTGGCAATTCACCATTAGAGTTACTATCTGGCGATACAATACTATCATTTATCCACGAATTAGATTCAAAATTTTGCTTAACAAACTCATTGTCAAAGAGATTAATATCCTGCCAATTAATCTCCTCACTCTGAGGTTTAAACCAATATTGGTCAGAAAGATTCAAACCCAGACTTTTATAGGCTGCAGCACTTGGAGTACTAACCTTAAATTTCTCCAAAAATTCTGTAAAAGCACATCTGGATTGTGGTATACTCCTACAGGTTATCCAATTTTGCAAGGCATCTACGGCAGTAAAATCATTTTTTAGATTAAACTGCACTGGCAGTGGCAAATGTTCCTTTTCCAACACTTTGATACTGCTCATAATTCTACCGGTATCAGCATCAATCTCATATTCTGCTACAGAAATATTTTTGTGCATCAACACAATATTAGTTCCCATTATTTCCCACCTGCCTCACATTTATAATCTAAAACGTTATACCGTCAATCAATCAAAATTATCGTCCTGCGAACTTCCCTGAACTATTCTACTTTCTCTTGGACCATCAGATAACCTACTCCTAACCACAACAAGCTTACTCAAAGCTCTGGTATATGCAACGTATTTTTCATTATCTGTCATTCCACTATCAAAGACAGCTACTTTAGAGAACTCTAACCCCTTAGCTTCCTTTACTGTGTAAACAATAGTATTTTTTACACTATTGTTCTCCAGCTCATTATAAAGCATTTCTCTCTCATCCTCACCCTTAACTAAGCAAATATATTCCGCCATATTTAGTTTTCCCAAGCCAATAGCACATTTCACGTTATCATAAGTAAATACTTCATCCATATCTACACCGACTTTTTCCATATTTAAAGACAAGTTTTTGTTGCAATAATCTATAATTTGGTTAGGATTACGAAAATTTTCATCCAATTCATAAAATGTTTCTATCGCATTTACAGAATGCCAATTTCCAATACCATGTTTAGTAATCATCTGCCTTACATCACCAAATATATTAAATATTGGCCTTTCACCTGTATTTGATATATTTAGTTTTTGTATAAGCTCTATTTCAGAAATGCTCAAATCTTGTGCCTCATCTATAAATATCTGCTTATATTGTTGATTGTCATGTCGACCTGACAGATACTTACAATAGGTATAAAGATACCAATAATGCTTATACTGACTACTCAAGTCAATACTAAATTTATTTTTAACATACCGTCTACAAATACTGAATAAAAGTCTATTTATATATGAACTCTGATTTCTTACATTCACACCTTTAATTACTTTGGCATTATTATCAATTTCATCCTGCTCAACTTTACTCAAAATTGTAATATCCTTCAATTTATCAAGCATAGTTGCAATTACTTTTATTTTATCAATAATAAAATCATATCCTGGTTTTAATTCTTCAATATAATTCTGGCATTCCAAATCATACGCATCCATTTTATCAAAACTTTCATCCATAAGTTCGGTAAAATCTGAATATTTTTCTTCATAATACTCATCCGTTAAATATTTAATATGTTCTTCTTTATATTGTTCAACGTCTAATTTTAAGGTATCTATAGTCGAAAGTATATTATCTATAGCGTCAAATGTTATATCATCATATACACAGTTTAATTTAGACACCTGCTCTTGCTGTTTTAATTTCTCTGCCTCTACAACCCTATTTTTTATAAGCGCATGCAGTTCTTCATATTCTCTCCTTCTTGTTTCAACTCTTTCTTTCCGCCTATGCCTTGTTAAGATTATAGCATTTGCTAATTCTTCTTGTGCCTTTTCTAATCTTACGCGAGCTTTCATTATTTCTTTATCGTTCAATATTCGCTCATCATCATCCTTTATTTCTATAATATCGCTATTATTCTTGTATTTTGCTATTTCCTCCTTTCTTAATGAATATTGTTTTTTTACTTCTTCTTGCCAACAAACAACATCTTCCCAGGAATCCAATTCTTTCTGCTTGGTATATTGGCGTACATTAAAAGTTATTTGTTTTATTTTTAATATAACTTCATTTTCCTTTTGTTCTATTTTTAATTTTTCTTCTTCCTTTTTCTGCTGGATGATTTCTCCAAGTTTCTTTTCACAAAGGTTAATTACTTTTTCTGCTTGAAAATTTATCTTATCAAACAAAGTCCTATATATATCCCGTATAAAATTTTTGTCATACACATATTGTAAATAATTTAACGAAAATGCCGCCTCATCTAGAATTTCCTTATCATCATATTTTCTCATTCCTTGAAAACTTCGGTAATAATTAGTTATGGTACTTATATTATCAACATTCAATGCAAAGGCTTTTGCATTCTCATCAACAAATGCTTTAAAGTTATCACCCGGCACCAAAAGTATACAATTATTCAATTCCTCGTTATGCTTTAAATATCTTAAGCGATATAGTAAAACCATGGTCTTTCCAGAACCAGCACATCCCTGAAGTATAAATGATTCTTGCCATGGCAATTCCCTAATAACATTCTGCTTTTGATTAATTGTCTGGATAAGTCCCTGCATAGTAGGATTATTCTTATTTCTTTTCAAGGTCTCAATCAGATATTTGTCCGTAATTTGAGAATAAATCTGACTATTTTTGTCATATATTACATCCACAGAATATACTTCTTTATTCTTCATTCTCACATTTCTGGATACTAACACATCCTTACCCTTTGCAGGATATCTCCATTTAGTTATAAGAGTCGTGTAATGTTTATCATCAGTATTAATTAACAAAATATCTGGCTCTCCCATTCTCGTTGCCAAATGCGGAACATCCATAAAAAAATACTCTTTTTCGTTGCACACCAAATGTCCTACATAGAGACTGCCTTCATCATAATACGGCTTTAGTACATCTATCTTATCCCATATTTTTCCATTACGTCTTTTCTTATACTCCAAATCCTCTCGCAAATCATAATCATATTCCCTATCACTAAGCTTTACATCTGGATATGGAATAGCAGCTTTGTACTCCTGTAACGTATTATACAATTTATTATAATTTTCATTTGCTTTTTGCTGTTCTTCAACTAAAGCAACATCATCTTCCAATAAATTTGTTTTTTTCATAATATACCACCCCACCCAAATGAATTCCCATAAAATACATATCTATATATTTAACTTCTCTTAAAGTCATAATCATAATACATTATAAACAAAAAAATTCGCCTTTACAAGCAGAGGCCCAGCCCTTAGACCTTACACCTCTGCCTGCAAGACGAGTTTAATTTTGTTTATTTCTTTGCCTTGAAATGTACCTGGAACAGCAAATCCGTTGGCTTATCCAACAGCAGCCTGGCTCCGTTCTCCAACAGCTCTTCCTTTTGGCGGAAGCCCCACAGAACGCCTACTGGTAAGAACCCCGCATTAACTGCTGTCTGCATATCCACGCCGCTATCTCCTAGATATGCTACCTTGTCCGGCTCTACCCCCAATTCCTTGGTAATCTCCAGCACAGTAGTAGGATCCGGCTTGCGAGGATGCCCTGGCCTATCCCCAATCACCATTTTGAAGGTGCCTGGCTCAAAGAGAATATTAATAATGGTCTTAGCCGCTTCCATTGGCTTGTTGGTACATACCGCCATAGGTATTTCCTTTTCCATCAGTTTGGCCAGCATATCCCTGATACCGCTATAGGCTCTGGTTTTATTCAGCACCTTGCCATTATAAATAGCCCGGAACTTAGCCAATGCCTTTTCATAAAACTCCTTGTCCTGAGCCTGCTTCTCTGGCAAAGCTCTCTCCACCAGTTTAGCGACACCGTTGCCAACAAAGTATTTATACTTCTCTACATTATGGACAGGCAAATCATAGGCTATCAGCATTTCATTACAGCTATCAGCCAGATCATCTATTGAATTAATCAACGTTCCATCCAAATCGAATATTGCAGCTTCGTATTGCATAAAAATCTGCCTCTTTCCTAAAATTTCTCACTACTCTATATTCGCTATAGATAAGCAAAATCCTCTTTTTGGCAGAAATTACTTCCAATTATTTTACATATCTCAAATTTTTTCAATTAACGCTATCTGCCTGACGCAATATTTTCCACACTTGAGTCTCTCTCTCCGTCAAGCCTGTGGCAGATTTTTTGTGATGTCTAGCTACCACTTTGGCCTCTGACACCATGCCAATATACATCAACATTTCACCGCTAATCTCTCCATGATGATAATAACGATACAAAAGGCCCCGAATATAGCTCTGAGAATCACATCGTCCATAACGTCTGGCCCAAATAGGGTGAATCTTGTCCAAAATAACCGCCCAGGTTTTACGAATAGGCCCCATCTGCTTGCCACGTCCTATATCGTGCAAAAGACAGCAGCGCAAAAGCAAATCCCGCTTCTCCTCATTATCCTGACATCTATCCCACAGGGCTTCCGCTGTATACATTACTTGTAGGCTGTGGCGCTGATCCCCTCTATTCATACCATAAAAAAGTTCTCTTGCCTTTGGTGGCAAAATCTTCTCTATGCGCAAACTCTCTTCACTATTAGGGCCTTGAGCCATAACCCCTGCCACAAACTGCTTTATTCTATAAAACATAAGGTTTCCTGCCCTTCACCTAAAAGAGGCCGCCCCTTCATCTGTAATCCTAGGAAAACATTATTAACCATCATGCCTTCCATAATCACTGAAGCAGCTGCCCCTTTTCATTTTACTTAATGAATACCAATTCCTTGTAGCCTTTTTCCTGTCTGTAAGCATCCGCCTCCAGTTCCAGGCAGGCAGACATGGCCAGTTCACAGGTTTTGCCCTGATTTCTCAGATCCTGCACCAGCTTGATAGCCTCCTGCTGTTTGCCAGGAACATAGGCCACATAAACATCCTTGGCAATTGCAGGCTTGGCCAATCCCTGTCGTTCCAAGGAAAGCAGGATTCGCTCAATACCTACCGCAAAGCCAGTTGCTGGCAATGCCCGACCAAAATCCGTCAACATATGGTCATAACGGCCGCCGCCGCAGAGAGGATAGCCCAACCCCGGAGTATAAGCCTCAAATACCATGCCGCTGTAATAGCTGAAATCTCTAATAACACCCAAATCAAAGGTAATATACTGAGCTACACCATAGGCCTCCAGTAATTCATAAATCTCGGTCAAATTATCCAAAGCCCGGCGTGACTGCTCATTCATGGCCATATTATAGGCCTTATCCAGCACCTTTCTATCGCCGTGAAGCAAAGGCAGCTGCTTTACCATAGCCTTGGCGGCCTCTGGCAGCTCTGTATTGTCCACAATAGCATTCAACGCCACCAAATCACGACTTTCGATGGCCTGCTTTATCTGCTCCTGCTGCTTAGGCAGAATACAGCACTGCTGCATTAAGCCGTTAATAAACTCTACCTGGCCCAAACAAATCTGAAAATCCTTTAGCCCTGCCTCCTGCATAATGGAAACAGCCAAAGCTATAACCTCTGCATCTGCAGTTGCCTTGGAACTGCCAATCAGCTCCACACCAGCCTGATGAAATTCGCACTGCCGGCCGGTCTGAGTCTTTTCGTATCTGAAAACACTGCTGATATAGGACAATTTGTATGGCAGCAAATCATCCACCAATCTGCTGGCCACTACACGAGCAATAGGAGTAGTCATTTCGTACCGAAGGGCCATAGTACGATTTTCTTTATCAAACAGCTTGAACATCTTTGATTCAAGATTGCTGCCATTGCCCATAGTAAGGGTGTCCAGAAACTCAATCGTAGGAGTAGCTACCTCATCATATCCCCAGCGCTTGAAGGTTTCCGCGATTTTTTCCTCAATAGCTCGCTTCTCTGCTGCTTCCCTAGGCAAAAAATCTCTGGTACCATATGGTATTTCCAAAACTAAATCCTTGTTGCTCATGTTATAAAATCTCCCTTAAAACCATTGGTTATCCATTATTTTTCCGACTCATCCAGTCCAAGACGGTCAAAAACCAGATTATAGCCGTCTGCGCCGTAATTAAGACATCTCTTTACTCGGCTGATAGTTGCCGTACTAGCTCCTGTGCGGCTAACTATTTCATCATAGGTATGACGATTCTGCAGCATCTTGGCTACCTCCAGACGCTGAGACATAGCCTTCAGCTCGCTAATAGTGCATATATCCTCAAAAAACTGATAGCACTCATCAATAGTTTCCAGTTTCAGCACTGCTTTGCACAGCTGGTCATTCAGTTCATCTTTTAGCTTTGGATTTACCACCTAAGCCACCTCCTATATCTCCATTACTTTCATGCTTTACATTACGAAAATCAACAAAATATATTATAGCATACTACTTTCACAAAATAAAGCGTTAAAATTAATTTTCCATGATATTCATAAACTGCTCCTGATATTGCAGCCGCAAAGCTGGCAAAACCCTGCTCATATATTCCGGCCTATCCACAGATTCCAGAGCTGCCCTTCTAGCCTGCAGCAAAATATCTATATCCCGCTCCACATCAGCCATTTTCAAATCCGGCAAGCCATGCTGCATAGAGCCAAAGAACTGTCCCGGACCTCTCAGCTTCAAATCCTCCTCAGCCAAAACAAAACCGTCGGTAGTGCTCTCCATAATCTCCATTCTGCGGCGGGCATTTTCTGTTTTCCCATCTGATACCAGAATACAATAGGAAGCATATTCTCCTCGTCCAATACGTCCTCGCAGCTGATGCAGCTGAGACAAACCAAATTGCTGGGCATGCTCCACCACCATAATACTGGCATTAGGCACATTAACGCCTACCTCAATAACCGTGGTAGCTACCAAGAGCTTTATCTTCCCTTGATAAAACTCCTCCATAATGGCTTCCTTTTCCTTCTGCTTCAACTTGCCATGAACCAGACCGCAGGAAATACCAGCAAATATTCCCTGAGACAATTCCTCGTACACATCCTGAGCTGAGGACAATCTACTTTCCTCCTTGGATTCAATCAAAGGACACACCACATAGGCCTGCCGTCCCTTGGCAATTTCTTCCAGCACAAATTTGTAGATAAGTTCTCTCCTATCCTCCCCCCGGACAAAGGTACGAATGGGTTTTCGCCCCGGCGGCAGCTGATGAATCATTGATACATCCAAATCCCCATATACAGTTAGTGTCAAGGTTCGAGGTATAGGAGTAGCCGTCATAACCAGCACATCTGGCAGAGCATCTCCCTTTTGTTCCAGCAAGGCTCTTTGATTAATACCGAAGCGATGCTGTTCATCTGTAATGGCCAAGCCCAAGGCAGCAAACTGCACCTCATCCTGAATCAGGGCATGGGTACCAATTACAATATCAATTTCATGCTTAGCCAGCTTTTCGTAAATTCCCCGGCGCTTACCTATACTAAGCCGACCGGATAAAAGGGCCACTCTTACCCCCAATGGCTCCAGCAGGTGGCAAAAATCCTCATAGTGCTGGTGAGCCAGTATTTCCGTAGGAGCCATTAAAGCCCCCTGAAAACAATTTTCCACAGTTTTTACCAATGCCAGCATAGCCACCACTGTTTTACCAGAGCCTACATCACCCTGCAGCAACCTCCGCATAGGCACATAGCTCTCCATATCATTGCAAATATCCTGCCAAACCTTTTGCTGGTCATTAGTCAGCTGAAAAGGCAAAGCCTGAAACAGCTGTCTTACCAAATAGCCATTAACACGATGACAGATACCCTGTCTCTGCTCCTGACTTTGTTTTTTTAACAGCAGCAGGCCACATTGTATTAAATACAGCTCCTCAAAAGCCAGCCGATATCTGGCCTGCCTTAAAGTCTGGGCATCGGTAGGATAATGAACCTGTCTAACGGCCTGATTTCGCTCCAGTAAATGATATTGCTGACAAATATCTGCAGGAATTACCTCTGGCAATTCCCAACTATCTTCCTGAGAATTATCTGCCATTCCCTCCAACAGTTGAGTCGTAAGCTGCCGCATGAATTTTTGATTTATTTTATCCGTGATGCTATATACAGGCAAAATACCACATTTGTCCTCTGTTCCATCCTCCTCAGCGAGAATTTCCCAAGAAGAAAGCTGGCTCATGGCAAAGCTGCCCTGCCCACCATAGGCATAGGCAATTTTGCCTGTAGCAAAAATCCTGCTGCCTACCTTTAGCTTATCCTTAAGAAATTTCTGATTAAACCAGGTAATTTGCAAATATCCTGTACCATCCGAAATAAAGGCGGTTAAAATAGTCATGCGCCGTCGTGCTGCCTGCCGCTCCTGAACCCCTGTAATCACTCCTGATACAGTAGCATTTTCCCCAGCCTGTAGATTGGCTATGGCTGTAACCACGCTTTGATCCTCATAGCTGCGAGGAAAATATGTAAGCAGGTCAAAGAGGGTGTAGATTCCCATACGCTGCAGCTGCTGCAGCTTTCTGGGGCCTACACCCTTCAATATATCTATTGGTTCTGTCAAATCCATATGCAAAAAATCTCCTAGTGGCCAATAAACATGGCGATGCTGACAAAAATTACCACCATCAGGGCTGTCAAAGCCACGAAACCGCCAATGAGCTTAGGCCAATTGCCTTTATCCTTCAAAAATTCCATAGCATCACTTTCCGCCAATGCGGCAGATGACTTTTTGACAGGCTTATCTGAGGCAGTTTTCCTTGTCTCTTCATTGGCATTGGCATTGCCAGCTATATTTTGTTCCTTTTGGCTAGCCTCATATCTTTCCAAGGCCTCCAGATCAATAACAGTCATAACTGCTCCGGAACCAGCCTGTACATGTCCACTGGCTGGCTCTATTTTTTTGCCCTCCAGTCCACCGCAGATAATAATCGGCGTAATTGGATTAATATCCCTTTTTTTCAGCTCTGCCATATTAAATTCTGCAATCATATCTCCGGCCTGAACTCTGTCATTTACCTTGACATGAACAGCACAGCAATCCTTCTGCATTTTACTATCAACACCCAGATGCACTAGAATCTCCAATCCATCATCTGTAGTGAACCCAAAGGCATGCTTGTCCTCAGCTACCACGCTTACATAGCCATTAACTGGACTGAACATAGTTCCATCCTCTGGCACAATGGCTACGCCATCTCCCATCATTCGCTCTGCATAAATGGGATCAGGCACCTGACTCAAATCTACAACGCTGCCAGTCATTGGCGCAAATATAGAAATACTGTAACGATTGTCCCCCATAATCCTTCACCCTAATCTCTATTTATTTTTTCCTGTATGAGCTGCATAGACCACAAATTCTTTATCTCCATCCAGCCCTAACAGATTATTTATCTCTACATCATTAAAATGCCCAATAGCACAAGTACCTACATCAATGGTATAGCCTGCCAGATAAAGGTTCTGACACACATGGCCTGCATCTATATACAAATATTGCAAGGCTCTGCCTCCAAAAGCATATTCCATACGCTCCAGCACTGCTGCCCAAATAAAGGTAACGGCAGACTGATTATACATATTCACCTTGTTAAAGCCAGCAGCCAGCTTTTCCTTTACCTGTGGCCCCAGCTCTATAGGTAGCAAAGCGTGCTCAAGGGCCAAAAACCGATATAAACCAGGCTCCAGCCCCTCCACCTTGTCAATATAAAGATAGGTTTCAAAGGCATTGCGAGCACCAGCAGAAGGCACAGTTCGCTTGGTAGCACCACCCTGCATAACCATTTTTACTCCCTGGGTACACCAGAGAAGATAGCTTAATTCCTTCATAGTCAATGGCTCTGGGCTATATTCCCGCACCGTAGACCGCAGCTCCATCAGCTCCAAAAAGCTTACCTGATGATCCTCCAAAAAATCCGGCTCTGGCAACGGAATCAGCTGTGCCTCGGGAGGATATGGCTTCTGAATTGGTGGCGCACCTAGATGCGCCACCTTTGCTGTATGCAAATTGTTTTTGACCAACCCATTTTCTCTAAATTTGTGGAATAATTCCATATCCATAGCCTACCCCGCCTTACTTTATAAAAAACGCACATAACATACTAATTTTGTCACATATATATTATAGCAAAATTTTTTCTCTGATAAAAGATAAAAAAATAGCGGATAGACCGAAGCCTGTCCGCTATCTATAAATTGAATTAAATCTTTTTGGCAGGGAACCTGTTCTTCAAAACAACCCACAATGGGCTGGCTACAAAGATGGAAGAATAAGAACCACTGAAGAAGCCTATCAGCAAAGCGAAGGAGAAATCCTTGGTGGTATCTCCCCCGAAGAAGTACAAAGCAAAGGTTGTAAACAACACGGTAAATACTGTGTACAAGGAACGGGTAAGAGTCTGATAGATACTTCTATTAGCCAGCTCGTTCAAATCTCCGCCTCTCTTGAAATGAAGGCGCTGATTCTCACGAATACGGTCAAATATAACAATGGTATCGTTGATGGAATAACCGATAATGGTCAAAATCGCTGCCACAAAGCTGGAATCCACCTGCTTCTGCAGGAAGGAGAACACTGACAAAACAATCAATACATCATGTATCAAGGTCAGAATTGCAGCTACACCAAAACGCCATTCAAAGCGATAGGATACGTAGAGAATAATCAAAATCCAGGAAATAACTGTGGCCATCAAAGCATCAGTTATCAGCTCGCCGCCAATAGTGGCACCAACCTTTTCTTCACGGAGAACAGTATAATCGCCAATCTCATCCTTCAGGCTGGCCATAACAGCCTTGCGTTCATTCTCCTCCAGATCCATAGTACGAATCATTACATCCTTGGATGCCTCTACATTGCTAGCATCACCAGACAGCTGAATAGTAGCATTATCAAGATTGTATTCTCGCAATACATCACGAACCTGAGGCAGGGTAACTTCCTGCTGGAACTCCATTTCAATAATGGTACCGCCTGTAAAATCAATACCAAAGTTAAAGCCCTTGGTAAACATGCAGAAAATACCAGGAATAATAATCAGCAGGGAAATAGCAAACCAAAGCTTAGAACGCTTCAGTATATCAAAGCGAATCTTGGGTAGATTCTGCTGTACCTTCATCTTAGCCAAGCTGCTTCACCTCTTTCTCTGCCTGTGGCTTCTTATTGATACCATATACCCACGGATTCTTGATTACATTGGCTGCAATCAGATTCTTGGTCATGAACTGAGTCAAGGTAATGGCAGTAAACATGGATATAATAACACCAAGGCCCAAGGTAATAGCAAAACCACGAATACTGCCTGTACCAAAGCAGAACAGCACTGCAGAAGCAATGATAGTGGTTATATTGGAGTCAAAAATAGTGGTAAAAGCTCGGGAGAAGCCTGCATCCATAGACAGACGCAAGGTCTTGCCGCTAAGGTACTCCTCCTTGAAATGCTCAAATATCAATACATTGGCATCTACCGCCATACCAATAGACAGGATAATACCTGCTACACCTGGCAAGGTCAAGGTAGCATCTAAAAGCTTCAATACAAATAACAGAATGACAACATAGGCCATCAAGCTAATATCTGCCACAACACCGGAAAGGCGATAGAACAGAGCCATAAACAGCACTACTGCACCAAGGCCGATAGTAAAGGCAAAGACAGATTTATCCTTGGAATCCTGACCAAGGGTAGGTCCTACAGTGCGAGTCTCAATAATATTAACCTTAACAGGCAGGGAACCACTTCTCAGAAGAATAGCTAGATTATGAGCCTCCTCCAAGGTCTTATTACCAGTAATAACAGCCTTGCCGCCAGTAATAGCCTCATTAACACGAGGAGCAGTCAGCACCTCGCCATCCAACAGAATAGCAATGGTACGGCCTACATTCTGGCTGGTAAGGGTGGCAAACTTCTCTGCTCCCTCTGGGCTGAATTCCAATCCTACCACATTCTGTCCCTGCTGGTCAGTCTGCTCTCTGGCATCCTTCAAATCAGTACCGGTAAGAACGGTTTCCCCTTCCTCGGTTTTGAACTCCAGCATAGCTGTCTTACCAATAACCTGGATAGCCTTATCCGGGTCCTTGATACCTGGCAGCTCAATGATAATTCGACGTTCACCCTGACGCTGTACAATAGGCTCCGCCAAGCCCAGCTCGTTAACACGCTTTTCCATAATGCGTACTACGCGCTCCATAGCATCCTCATTAACTGTGGCCTCTGGCGTATCCTCCGCCTCCAGCACCACATGAGTACCACCCTGCAAGTCCAAACCCTGACGAATGGACATTGCCAGAGGGCTGACAAAGGTGAAGAATACAGCAACAATAATCACAACTGCTGCTAGAAGCTTCAGCAAACTGTCTTTCCTCAACTACCTCAAATCCTCTCTTGTATAAATTTTGTTTTCGGTAAATATATAATCTACCTGCTGATCATGCTCCTCCACAGGCAGGCTGTCAAAAATCTGACATTCATAGGCCAGAGCCACCTTGCTCACAGAGGTATCCTGCAAAAAGCGATCATAGAAACCGCCTCCCATGCCGATACGATGACCAGCTGTATCAAATGCCGTTCCCGGCACAATCACCAAATCAATAGCATCTCCCGATAGAAAATGCTTACTAGACTCTGGAACCGTGGGAATATCATATATCCCCGGCACCAGAGCTTCTATTTCAGTCAAAACCGCTGCCTCCATCATGCCTTTAGCAGCATCTGTAATATAAGGCACAGTCAGCAGCTTTTTATCCTCCATAGCTTTTTGGAGTATTTCCAGAGTATGAACCTCATCCTCCGAGGCTACATAGCAGAAGATAACCTTCGCCTGCTGAAACAACTGGCTGTGGCACAATTTATCTGCTATTAATTTACTCTTTAACTGGCGGTCACTGGCTGTTAACCCCCGTCTGCCAGCCAAGCCCTGACGCCGCATAGCTTTTTTATCCATAGCATTTACCCATTAGCCAATAGGCTTTTTGGCGTTGTAATTATACTGATCCAAAAATTCCCGGCGGAACTGGCCAAATCTATCCTCAATAATAGACTGGCGCATAGCTCTGGTAAATCTCTGGAGGAAGCGGAGATTATGAATGGACAACAACCGCAAACCAAAAATCTCATTAGCCCGCACCAGATGTCTGATATAAGCCCGGCTGTAATTACGGCAGGCATAGCAATCACAATCTTCTTCAATAGGACGGAAATCGTGAGTATATTCGCTGTTCTTCATAACCATACGGCCCTGCCAGGTCATAGCTGTACCATTACGGGCTACTCGTGTAGGGAATACACAGTCAAACATATCAATACCATGCATAACTCCCTCCACCAGACAATCTGGAGTGCCTACACCCATCAGATACCGTGGCTTGTTAGCTGGCAACTGTTCCACAGTGTGATCCAGCATTTCATACATAAGCTCCTTTGGCTCTCCTACGCTAAGACCGCCTATGGCATAACCTGGGAAGTCTAACTCTATCAGTTCCTGAGCACTCTGAGTTCTCAGTTCCTTGAACATACCGCCCTGAACTATGCCAAACAGTCCCTGATGTGGGCTGGTCATATATTCCTTACAGCGCTTGGCCCAACGGGTAGTCCGCTCTGTGGAAGCCTTGGTATAGGCAAAATCCGCAGGATAAGGAATACATTCATCAAAGGCCATGACAATATCGGAGCCTAAATCCATCTGTACCTGCATGGATACCTCTGGGGAAAGAAATTTCTTGGAACCATCAATATGGGATCTAAAGGTTACACCTTCTTCGGTAATCTTCCGCAAATCTCCCAGACTGAACACCTGAAAACCACCGCTGTCAGTCAGAATAGCTCCATCCCAATTCATAAACTTGTGAAGGCCGCCAGCCTCCTTGACCAATGCAGAGCCTGGTCTAAGGAAAAGATGGTAGGTATTGCTGAGGATAATGCCGCCCCCCAGTTCCTTTACCTCTTCCGGCGATACGCCCTTTACAGAGCCTTGAGTCCCTACTGGCATAAAAATAGGTGTAGGAAAGCTCCCATGAGGTGTATGGATAATGCCGGCCCTGGCTCCAGTAGCAGGGTCCTGCTTAATTAATTCATAAGTAATCGCAGGCAAGTTAACGCCTCACTTTCATCTAAATTTTCATATACTTTAACTGTTCTATGATAACATAAAATTTCTTTTCTTTCAATGGCGAACCCTGCCATACCGCAGAGCTTCTATTTTTACCTTTGCCGGATATTATCTTCCCCCAGCAATTTCTTTATTTTGTCCACTGCTTCCTGAGAACCATCCAACCAATATTTTTTTTCATTCATGGTCAGCTTTTTTGTACCATAATAATAAATATAAACCACACAATTACCATGATGCTGCTGAAAGATTTCCTGCAAAGCCTGATAGATTTCCGGTTTTTCCTGCTCTGGCCGCAGAGCAATATAGTAATCCGGCATATATTCCTCCATAGGAATAATACTATCGGCTACCAACTGAATTTTGTCCCGCTCATCATCGCTAAAATCCACTCGGCCTATAATAACCACGGCTGTGTCAGGCTCCGTATTGTGCATAGAGGCATAAAACACCTTGGGGAATACCACCACCCGAATGTTGTGGCTATAGTCCTCCAGCCGCAGGAAGCACATCATATCTCCCTTTTTGGTAGTACGACGGACACATTCCCTGATAGTACCTGCCAGCTTGATTTTCTTTTTATCCGGCACCTGGCCCTCCACCACCTGGCTGATAGGTGTAAGACCAGATATTTTATCCCGATATTTATCCAAAGGATGACCAGTAATATAAAAACCGGTTATTTCCTTTTCCCAAGCCAGCAATATATCCTTAGAGGCTTCCGGAATATCCGGCAGCTTGATTTCTGCCGCCTCCTGCACTTCCTCTTCCCCAAAAAGTCCCAACTGACCTGTGGCCTGCTCCTTCTGCACAGCCGCAGCTGCATCTATAATCCGGGGTGCAGCCTGCAAAAGCTGGGAACGACGATAGCCCAAGGAATCAAAACAGCCACAGCGAATAAAATTCTCTATATGCCTTTTATTAATGGCATGCATATCCACTCTGGTGCAAAAATCCATAAGAGAGGCAAATTCACCATTTTTCTCCCGTTCTGTTACCATTACAGACAGGGCACCCTCTCCTACATTCTTAATAGCCGCCAGACCAAATCTGATAGCTTCACCATCTACGCTGAAAGTCACCTGGCTGGCATTAATATCCGGTGGCAATACCTCAATATCCATATGGCGGCACTGCTCTATATAGCTGCTAACCTTGTCTGTATTATCCATAATGCTGGTCAGCATGGCTGCCATAAATTCCGCAGGATAATTGGCTTTCAAATAGGCTGTCTGCCAAGCCACCCAGGCATAAGCGGCACTATGGGATTTGTTAAAGCCATAATCAGCAAAATGAGTCAGCAAGTCAAAAATTCTCACCGCCAAATCATCATCAATGCCTTTTTCTGCTGTACCCTTCAGAAAATTTTCCTTCTGTGCCATTAGAATAGCTGCCTTTTTCTTACCCATAGCACGGCGCAGCAAATCCGCCTGGCCCAGGCTAAACCCTGCCAATACCTGCACAATCTGCATAACCTGCTCCTGATACAGCACCACCCCAAAGGTTTCCTTCAAAATAGGCTCCAACAAAGGATGCAGATATACCACTTCCTTTTCCCCATGACGGCCCTGAATAAAATCATCCACCATGCCGCTGCCTAAAGGCCCCGGACGATATAGAGCTACCAAAGGAATCAAATCCGTAAAGCCCTCTGGCTTCAAATCACGCATGATTCTAGTCATACCTGCTGACTCCATCTGAAATACAGCACTGGTACCACCGTCACAAAGCATGGCGCAGGTCTTAGCATCATTATGAGGAATTTTTCGCAAATCTATGTCTATATTATGAGTTTTTTTGATGTTTTTTACAGCATCATCCATAACCGTTAGAGTACGCAGGCCCAGAAAGTCCATTTTCAACAAGCCCAGTTCCTCTACCAAATCCTTTTCAAACTGAGTAACCAAGGCGCCATCGGCAATCATTACAGGCATATAATCCGTAATGGGATTGCGGGCTATTACCACTCCTGCCGCATGCTTGCCACAGTTCCGCCGCAATCCTTCCACCCGCTTGGCCATATCCACCAACCGCTGCACATTGGCATCCTCATTGTATAACTGCCGAAAGGCCTCCACTGTATTCAGGGTTCCCTCCAGAGTAACCTTTGGACCTGATGGTATCAGCTTGGCTACTCTATCTCCCTCAGCATAGGGCATACCCATAGCTCTGGCCACATCCCGAATGGCGTTCTTGGCCTTTAGAGTACCAAAGGTGATAATCTGGCTAACATGATCCTCACCATAACGGCGCTTTACGTATTCTATAACCTCTTCCCGCCGTACATAGCAAAAATCAATATCAATATCAGGCATGGTAACTCGCTCTGGATTCAGGAAACGCTCAAAGAGCAAATCGTATTCCAATGGGTCCAGATCTGTTATTCCCAAAGCATAGGCCACAATACTGCCAGCAGCAGAGCCTCGTCCCGGCCCTACAGGAATCTTGACACTACGGGCATAATTAATAAAGTCCCAAACAATCAAAAAATAGCTGTCAAAGCCCATGCTGTGAATAACCCCTAGCTCGTATTCCAAACGCTGCTTTACCTCTGGAGTAATCACATCATATTTTTCTGGCAGATTGTCCTCACACAGCTTCCGCAGATACATTTCATCTGTCATACCCTCTGGCAAAGGAAACAATGGCAAATGGCGATGATCAAAATCAAACTCCACATGACAGCGGGAGGCTATCTTCACAGTATTAGCAATAGCCTCCGGGTATTCCCGAAAAATTCCTGCCATTTCCTCTGGTGATTTGAGATAATAATCATCGCTGGAAAACTTCATTCTATTAGGATCATCCAAGGTTTTGCCTGTCTGAATACAGAGCAGCACCTCATGGAACTCACTATCCTCTTTTTTCAAATAATGAGCATCATTGGTGGCCACTAGGCCTAGATTGTATTTCTTGGCCAAGGGAATAATGCCATCCATGGCAATTTTTTCCTCAGCCATGCCATGATTCTGAATTTCAATAAAATAATTCTCTGGGCCAAAAATTTCCAGATATTCCTGGAGAGCCTTTTCCGCCCGATACATATCACCACGAATTATCCAGGCCGGCACCTCTCCGGCAATACAGGCGCTTAGACAGATTAACCCCTTGCTATACTGGCGCAAAAGCTCCTTGTCCACTCTTGGCTTGTAATACATCCCCTCTGTATTAGCTCTGGAAACCAGCTGAACCAGATTTTTATACCCTTCATTATTCTCTGCCAAAAGAATCAAATGATAATATCTGGTGCCCTCTACCTCATACTGCTCATGTCTATCTCTAGGAGCTACATAAACCTCACAGCCGATAACAGGATTAACCCCTTCTGCCTTGCAGGTCTTGTAAAAATCCATAATGCCAAACATATTGCCATGATCTGTAATAGCAATATATTCCATGCCCATTTCCTTGACTCTGGCCACAAGAGGCTTGATTCTATTAGCTCCATCCAAAAGGCTGTACTCTGTATGTACATGTAGATGGGCAAAGGGAATATTTTCAGGCATAAAGACAAACCTCCTCCAGATTACGATAATATAGCAAAAGAACCGCCTCCTGATAAAATCAGGCAGACGGTTCGAACTTTCAAATGGTGGCTGCGAAGAGATTTGAACTCCTGACACTCCGGGTATGAACCGAATGCTC
>ERZ506905.374-NODE-374-length-18178-cov-8.05479_pt1 | contig 18178 bp, 21 predicted proteins | sample MGYA00513175_ERZ506905 | MGnify/ENA metagenome assembly ERZ506905
CCTCCCCAATCCCCACCCCCTTCTCTTCAAAGACTTTCGTGTTTATTGAATCCCTGTTCGCGGCATTCCGTTTTCAATGCCCCTCCCCGCATCGCGGCATCGCGTGTTCCCGGCCTTGCAAAAAACCTGCGGGGTCCGCTAGTATGGGGACCTCAAGGAGTGTCCCCATGCTGATAGAAATACGCCGCTTCCCAACGCTGCCCCCGCACACGCCCGAAAACGACAGGCTGGACGTGGCCGAAGGAACCACGGCGGGCGAAGCCATGCACATCCTCAACATCCGATCCACGGAAACCCTGATCCTCGTCAACGGGGTCCATGCCGGGCCGGATCGCATCCTGAACGACGGCGACAGGCTCGCCTTCGTCCCCGCCGCGGAGGCGGCCAACTCATGAATACCCCTTTGTCCTACTCCGTCACCCGCTGGAAAGACGGCGGATGGCAGCACATCGACGACGCGGTCAGCCCCGAAGAACCCGTATACGTTTCGTGGTCCGGAAGCAGCTGCCGCCTGTGGGCGTGGCCCGACGACCTCGAACCGCTGGCGATCGGGCACGTCCTGCTCGATCGCCGGCATCTCGGCCCTGAAGCCGGCCCTTCGCCGTTCCGCATGTCCGGAAGCGTGCGCGCCGTATCCGTCCCGCCCGGCATCGACGCGAAACACGCCTTTGCCGTGGAACTCAAACGGATGGAGAAAAAAGGGCACGATGAAACGCCCTCCATCGCCATGACGCCCGACGCCATCGTCAAACACATGGACGCCTTCCTGACATTGGAAGGCTCCTGCCCTTTGCTCTGGGAATCCACGGGCTGTTTCCACCGCGCGGGCATGTTCGATCCCAAGACCGGAGCCTTCCTCCGCCTCGCCGAGGACATCGGGCGGCACAACTGCCTCGACCGGCTCGCGGGCTGGGCCTGCCTCAACGGCATCGATCCGGCGGAAACCGTGCTGTTCGTCTCGGCCCGCATCACCTCCAGCCTCTACGCCAAGGCACGCCGGGCGGGTTTCTCGTTCCTCATCAGCCGCAGCGCCGTTACCTCCACGCCCGTGGAAATGGCCCGGCAGCAAAACAGGCTCCATCCCGCCCATCCCGTGACCGTCGTCGGCTTCTGCCGTCCCCGCGAGGAACGGCTCACGGTCTTTGCCGGAGAAGGCAGGATCGCATGATCGGCGTGGTGCTGGCCGGAGGGCGCTCCACCCGGCTTGGGCAGGACAAGGTACGCCTGCGCTTGCCCGGCGACGGGCGAGACATGCTGGCCCGCACCGCCGATCTCCTCGCCGCGTGCACGGACGGCGTGGCCGTTTCGTGCAGGGTTCCGGCCTCAGGGGAAGACACCCCGGCCCTGCCGGGCATCCGTTCCATCCCCGACGCGGAACCCGGCCTCGGGCCGCTCGGCGGGGTATGGTCCGCACTCCGGGAACTCCGGCAACCGATCTTTGTGCTCTCATGCGATCTGCCGTTCATGGACGTGCCCACGCTGCGCCGCCTCATCGACGCCCGCGGCGCCCGCCCCCCCGAAGCGCTCATGACGACGTTCCAGCAAGCGGAAACGGGATTCATCGAGGCGCTCGTCTCCATCTACGAACCAGCCTGCCTGCCCTTCTTCGAAGAAGCCCGTGCCCGCAACCTCCGGCAGCTCAACCTCGTGATCCCCGAAAAGCTGCAATCGCGCGTCGTCTATACCCGGGCCGAGGCCCTGCCCTTCTTCAACATCAATTTCCCGGACGAACTCGAGCAGGCCAGACGCATGGCCGAAACCGCACGTGAACAAAGGCACAGCACGGCTTGCCACGCCAACGAGGAGGGGATACGGTGAAGGCTTCTCCCCACCGCGCCGCCCCTTGCGGCGCACAACCACCGGACAGTTCCATGAACGCAATCCCACCCTTCGCCCATCTGTGCGAACCCGCCGCTTCGCTGGAAGACGGCCACGGCAGGACCGTCCGCTACATCCGTCTTTCCGTCACCGACCGCTGCAACCTGCGCTGCACCTACTGCCGCAGCGGCATGGAGACGTTCATTCCCCACGAATCCGTCTTGCGCTATGAGGAGATGGAACAGCTTGTGGATATGGCGATGGACATGGGCGTGGAAAAAGTCCGGCTGACGGGCGGCGAGCCCTTCGCGCGCAAAGGATTCGCCGATTTCCTCGAACGCCTGCGGGCCGCGCACCCCGCCCTCGACATCCGCGTGACCACCAACGGGACACTGATCGGCCCCCATATCCAAACATTGAAAGCCATAGGCCTGAACGCGGTGAACCTGTCCCTCGACACGTTCGACAGGGACAAGTTCGAACAGATCACGGGCCGCGATCTGTTCGGCAAGGTCCGGGAAAACATGGACGCCCTTCTCGACGCGGGCATCCCCTTCAAGCTCAACGCGGTCGCCATGCGCGGCTTCAACGACGACGAGCTGCCCGCCTTTGTCGACTACGCCATGCACCACCCCATCGACGTGCGGTTCATCGAATTCATGCCGATGGGCGAAGGCACGCGCTGGTCGGACAGCTGTTTCTGGTCGGCCCCGGATATCCTTGACGCCGTCAAGGGGCTCGTCGCCGTCGTCCCCGTGGAGCAGGAGCAGCGCAACGGAGGCCCCGCCCGGCTCTATACGCTTTCAGGCCCGGACGGCCCCGGCCTCGGGCGCCTCGGCCTAATCTCTCCGCTTTCCAGCCATTTCTGCACGTCCTGTAACCGGCTTCGGATCACGTCCGACGGAGCGCTGAGGACATGCCTGTTCGACGACCGGGAATACCGGCTCCGCAATGCCCTGCGGCATCCCAAGCTCGGCATCGAAGCCGTCCGCCGCATCGTCACCCTCGCCACCCGAGACAAGCCCATTGGGGCGCGGCTCCTTGAGCGCCGCCACAACGCCGTGGCTCAGCGGCGCATGACCGCCATCGGCGGGTAGGGACGCTCTTGAGGAATTGGGGAGGGGGAGGAGAAACTTTCTGGGGAAAGTTTCTCCTCCCCCTCCCCAAACCCCACCCTCTCCTCTTCAAAGACTTTCGACTTTATCGAATCCCTGTTCGTAATCTTTCTTGGAGCCGCATTCCTTCAGAAGGAATGCGTATTTCAATGTTGAAAGGCTTCGGGCTGCATCGGCATTGAGACTGCACCCGGGAAAAGACGCCTTTTTCCGCTGGCCCCGTTCAAAAAACAGACCCCCCTCGTCAAACCCAAAGAACACATTTTTCCGCCACAGGAAAAACGGTCGAGTGGGATTCGATAAAGGGAAAATCTTGGAAGAAAGTAGGGGAAGGTTGGAGGGGGCGAGGGAAACGTGGGGGTGCTCCCCCCTTCTTCAGAACGTTTCCCTCGCCCCTCAAATCTTTAAGAGATTCCGGTGGATTATTCCCTTCGCAGCAGCAAGGGGATAAGCCGCCAAAACGCAAAGAACAGCGCGATGAGGTTCGCGGTCCACGCGGCGAGGAACGGGTGCAGGATGCCGCGCTGCCCAAGCGTCGTGCCGAGGGTATACACCGCGAAGTACAGGAACGTGCACAGCAGCGCGACGGTTACGGCGATATAGATGTTGTCCTTCCACGAGACGATGGCCGTCGCCACGAAGGCCATGACCAGAATCGACGCCGCATAGGCCAGCTTGGCGTGCCACGCCGTGCGGAGCGCCTCCACGTTGGAACCGGAAGATTTCAACTGGCTGATGGCGTCCCCAAGCTGCCAGAGCGGCAACTGCTGGGGCTTCGTGCCCGTACTGACGAGCCGGAAGGTTTCGGGATCCTGCCTGAGCGGGAGGACGAAATCCGGCTCTTGCTCCTGCGTGAAGGTGTCGGGCGTGTAGACGTGCACATCCTGCAAGGCCCAGTGGTTGGGCTCGGCGGTGAACGTGGACGCCTGCACGATGCGCTTGATGCTCAGGCCGTCGTCGGACAGTTCATACCCGGAAAAGCCTGTGCCGTGCGCCTGGGGATCAAGCGTGCCGAGCGAGACGATCCAGTCCCCGTCCGTAAACCAGACATCCTCAAGCACCGTTGCCGCGAGGTTCTTCTTGCGGACCTCTTCCTGCCAGATGCGGGCGGACTCGCGTTCCCCGGCAACGCCCAGATACTCGGAGAAACCAAGCTGGACGCCCCCCCAGAAAATGCCGCAAAGGATCATGGAGTTCGCCACCACGCCGAGGGAAATGCCCCCGGCCTGCAACGCCGTCAGCTCGCGGCTGCGAGCCATGATGCACAGTTGGATGACCGTGGACAGCAGGAAGATCACCGGCAGGATCTGCGAAATCACGAGCGGCATCTTAACGACGAAGTAGGTGAGCACCATGCCCACGGACAGCCCGGCCTCGATGAAGTTGTCGAGACGCTCGAACAGGTCCGTGAGCACATACAGGCCGATGCCGACGGCAAGGGTCGGCAGCAGGATCATCGCGTTGTTTTTGGTCAGATAGCGGAAAAGCAAGCTCATGACGTCCTCCGTGTCCGCAGGTTGCGGAAGAAGGTCGCCACATGCGGCGTTCGCTCATGCGCCGTCAGCCATAGCCCGTAGATGCCGAGGCATAGGAACAGGATGTTCGGGACCCATAACCCTATGGAGGGGGGGATGGCACCGGACTCGCCCGTACTGAACCCAAGCGACATCAGGCTGTAATACACAAAGAACATGGCAAGGGCCAACATGAGCCCCGTCTGCCTGTGCAGCCCCTCAAAGGCCGAAGCCAGCGGCAGCACGAAGAGGGTCAGGGCGATGCACGCCACCGGATAGGCCCAGCGCTTGTGGCGCTCCACCTCCAGCTTGTTGGCGTAGTTGGCGTCCACTTTAAGCGCTTCCTCCCGCGTGATGCTGGAGAGCTTGCTCCATGACATCTCGCGGGGCCGCACATCTCCGAGATCAAGACTCTTGAAGAGGGAATCCAGCGGCAGCCGCACTTTGTATTCGTCGAAGGCCAGCACCGAGGAACCCTTCTTATCCGTGGTGTAGATCTTGCCGTCCTCAAGCAGGAATACCAGCTCGCCGCGTTCGGTATCGGTATCGAAGCGCCCTTCCGGGGCGAGGATGGTCATGTGGCGCTCGGGGTGCGAACGGTCGTCCACCAGAACCTGCGACATATCCCCGTCACCGGGGTTCACCTGCCGGGCGAAAAGCACCAGATTGGGGAAGTCCGTATTGAAGACGCCGGGCTGCACCACGACACGGGCGCGGGTATTGGCGATTTCAAGGATCGTTTCCCGGAAATGCCCCATGCCCCACGCCAGCCAATGCAGGGATACCCAGAGCGTCAGCAACATGCAGATCACACTGAACAGGAGCGGCGCGGGAAGCATCTGATAGATGTTGATTCCCCCCGCACGCAGGGCGACCAGCTCGCGGTCCGTGCTCATGCGCAGGAAGGTCAGGAAGACGCTGAGCATACAGGCGATGGGAATCACCAGCATGAGGAACAGCGGGGTCATATAGCCGAACAGCAGAACGGTATCCAAGATGCCGAGATCCAGCCCCAGAAACAGTTCCCGCATCTGCACCGCCCGGCTGATGAGGATGAGCGTCAGCAGCACCCCCACGGCGAGAACGAACAGGTTGGCGATTTCTTTAAATATCTGTCTCTGAAGAAGCGAAGGCATCGGGCAACGTCCTGTAAGGATGCGAAGTTAGCGTTTGCACGGGGCGGAAGGCTCCTGTCCTTTTTCGGAAAAAAGGCGGGCAAGCTGAGCCGCGTCCAGCGGCGTCAGATTGAAGCGCATACCCGCTTCGTCAAGCAGGGAGGAAAGCGGCGCATCCGGGCGGCGGCAGCGTTCTTCCTCCACATATTCCAAAGCGCGGCGGACCAGTTTGCCGTGTTCGATGAGCGTCATGGGACACCTCCGTGATTAGAACGCGGTGCTATCACCGGGCTTCATGGAGACAAGGCGGACATCTGGAGCCACGGACGCGAGATGCGACGCAAAGGCCGAGGTGTCCTTCGCAAGGACCGGGAATGTCCCCCAGTGCATGGGGCTCACGGCCTTGGGCTTGAGCAGACGCGCGGCATGGGCGGCCTGCAACCCGTCCATCGTGAAGAAGCCGCCCACGGGCAGCAGCGCCAGATCCAGCGGATACAGCGAACCTATCAGCTCCATCGAGGAGAAGAGGCCGGTATCGCCCGCGTGATAGAAGGTAAAGCCGTCCGGCATGGTCACGACGTACCCTGCGGGGGCCCCGGATTCCGAAGTATGGAACGCCTGCGTCATGGTGACCCGGACGCCCTTCACTTCGATGGTGCCCCCGATATTGAAGCCGATCCCGGCGGGAATGCTGGCTTGCGGCATCCCGGCGTCGATCAGGCGTTCGGCCGTACCGACGATGCAGCCGCAGGTTGCGCCGCTGCTTTTGCAGATCGCCACGGCGTCACCCGTATGATCGCCGTGATCATGGGTGACGAGCACCAAATCCGGCTTCCCGGCCTCATTCCACGTCACGGGGCAGGAAGGGTTATGCGTGAAGAAGGGATCTATGAAAACAGTCACGTCGCCGCAAGAAACCTTAAAATTGGAATGACCGTACCAAGTAACGGAAACGCTCATGGAATACTCCTTAAGATAAAGAAAAAGAAGGGGAAGCGTAACAAACGGATGGACACAAAAACACGGCTCCGACACCAAACGAGCCGCAGCACGCTCCCGGTACCGGAGCATACAGCTTGACAGGACGCGGCACAAGAGCTAGCTTCCCAACTCTGTAGTGTCCCCTTCCGGGGAAACTCCGCGCCCGTAGCTCAGTCGGATAGAGCGTTAGCCTCCGGAGCTAAAGGCCGTGCGTTCGAATCGCGCCGGGCGCACCAGAATGGAATCAAGGACTTGGATGTAAAAATCTGAGTCCTTTTTTCATGGCTGGAAAGACATTTTTAACTCTCGTTAAATTTGGTCTTTGTTGATAACAGATTGAAAAATATCCGCTTACCACACAAAATTATGGATGAACTGGTAAAGTCGGTTCTGATCGCTCAGAAGAACCTTTCGCTATTATTCTCGATGGGATATCAAGACGATTATAGGCAGCTACAGGCACAAGGCTGCTTTTGGACGCTATATTCAGGATAATAGGTAGTTCTGAACTTCAGAATTTTACGCTCCCATTTTTATTGTACCCTTTCTGGGGCAGCAGTCTGCACGGTTCGGCATGAATAGCGCATCCGTCATAACCGACGTTGTCGCATTTTGATGACCACGAGGAATTTTATGGCAACCCTCCTTGTTACCGGCGGTGCCGGCTTCATCGGCACCTGTTACGTCCTTGCCCGTTGTGGAGCCGGGGATACGGTTATCAATCTGGACAAACTCACCTACTCCGGTAATCCCGAGAATTTCGCCTCACTGTCCGATAATCCTCGACATATTTTTGTGCACGGTGACATCGGCAACGCCGAGCGTGTAGAGCACCTGCTTAAAACCTACCAGCCAGACGCCGTGGTCAACTTTGACGCCGAAAGCCATGAGAACCGTTCGATTATCGATTCGGAAGCCTTTGTGCGTACCAACGTCCTCGGAACGTGTGCGCTTTTGCGTCCCGCCAAAGTTTGGTGGGACGAATTGGATGCTGACAAAAGAACCGCCTTTCGCTTCCTCCATATCTCCGTGGACGAGGTATTTGGAGCGCTGCAACCAGGCGATCCGGCTTTTACGGAAACAACGCCGTACAGCCCCAAACAGCCCTTATTCCGCTTCAAAAGCTTCCAGTGACCATTTTTCCGGGCTTTTCATGAAACCTACGGCTTTTCTGCGCTGATCACCAGCTGCTCGAATAACTATGGCCCGCTCCAGTTTCCTGAAAAACTTATTCTGCTGGTTACGCTCAATGCACTGGCCCGCAAGACGCTCCCCGTATATGGAACCGGTTCCAACATCCGTGACTGGCTCCATGTAGAGGATCATTGTTCCGCGATTCAACGTGTGCTTGAAGCGGGCCGGGTGGGACAGCCCTACAACATCGGCGGTAACTCCGAACGCACCAACCTTCAGGTCGTTCACGACATCTGTGACGTGTTCGATTCTGTATGCCCTTCCGATGAAGGCTCATACGCCGACTTCATCACATTCGTGACGGATCGCCCCGGACACGATTTCCGTTATGCGATCAATTGTGCAAAATTGTCTTCGGAACTCGGCTGGCATCCCATACACACGTTTGAGGAAGGCCTGAGAGAAACCGCCTTGTGGTATCTTGACAATGAGGCTTGGGTAAGGAATGTCCAGAGCGGTGAGTACCGCAGATGGATGCAGGCCAACTACGAAGGGCGATAAAATCCGACTGTGAGCATACGTGCTCATTGGACAGAAGCGAGTCGGATGAATTATTCCGTCCCCTGAAGGGGGCTTGCCATTCAAGCTGACCAGATGAAGATGGGTTAAGGAAAGGATAACATGGTTTCTCGAAAAGGTATCTTGCTGGCTGGCGTTCCGGGACAAGGTTGCCCCCCCTGACGTTGAGCGTCAGCAAGCAGCTTTTGCCTATCTACAACAAGTCGATGATTTATTATCCTCTGTCTGTGCTCATGCTGTCCGGCATCCGTGAAATTGCCATCATTACGACTCCAGACGATGTGTGGCAATATCGCAAGCTTCTCGGAGACGGCAGTTAGTGGGGATGTTCTTTTGAATATGTCATTCAAGAAAAACCTGAAGGCATAGCGCAGTCCTTTCTCCTTGCAGCAGATTTTATCCGGGGAAGCCATACGTACCTGATTCTCGGTGATAATATTTTCTTTGAGAATGGCCTTGAAGACCTGCTTGTCCGTGCCCTCGAACAGAAAGACGGCGCGACCATCTTCGGGTATCATGTGAGCGATCCAGAGCGCTATGGTGTTGTCGAGTTTGACGAAAACATGCATATCTGCTCTCTGGAGGAAAAGCCGCAATCTCCGAAGTCCAGCTATGCCGTAGCCGGGCTCTACTTCTATGATCAGAATGTTGTGGACATCACGCGTTCAATTTCCCCTTCCGCACGCGGCGAGCTGGAAATTACGGATGTGAACCGAGCCTATCTTGAAACGGGTCATTTACATGTGGAACTGATGGGACGCGGAATCGCGTGGCTGGATACAGGAACGCTCGATTCTTTCATGGCGGCGGGGAGCTTTGTGCAATCCATTGAAACCCGTCAGGGGCTCAAGGTTGCCTGTCTTGAGGAAATCGCATGGCGAAAAGGGTATATTTCGACTGAACAGCTTCTGAAGCTTGCGGCTCCGTTGAAAAAGTCTGGTTATGGCGACTATCTTGCTTCACTTCCGGAGCGCGTTGCCGAGGCATGGAAGTAATACCGCATGACGGCCATGAGGATACGCGCTATGGACGGAAAAGACTTGTCGCAGCTACGAATAGCCATTATTCATTTCTGGCTTACTGGCATGCGCGGCGGTGAAAGAGTCCTCGAATCGTTTTGCAGGATGTTCCCAAAGGCTGATATCTACACGCATGTCGTGCGGCCTGAAGCGCTGTCACAGACGCTGCTTGCGCATCCTATTCATACGACGTTTATCCAGAAACTTCCCGGAAGCATCAAGCATTACCAGAGGTATCTCTCGTTAATGCCCTTAGCGCTGGAACAACTCGACCTGCGCGGTTACGATCTGGTTATTTCCAGCGAATCCGGTCCCGCCAAAGGCGTCATCACAAGGGCCGACACGCCGTACATATGCTACTGCCATTCTCCAATGCGTTATCTATGAGATTTTTATCAGGATTATCTTGACTCTACAGGTCCGGCAACCCGTTTTCTCATGTGCCCGCTCTTCCATCGTCTGCGGCTGTGGGATTATGCTTCGGCCCAGCAGGTCGATCACATCATAGCCAACTCTCGGGCAGTGCAGCGTCGGGTCAAACGCTGGTGGGGACGTGAGTCCACCGTCATCCATCCCCCCGTGGATGTCTCCGAATTCGCGAACCCAGATATGTCACAGCTTAAAAATGTATTGGGGCAACCTGTACCCGGAAGCTATTACCTCTGTCTGGGGCAGCTCGTCAGTTACAAGCGGGTGGATCTCGCGGTGCAAGCCTGCACCGCAACTGGACGGAACCTCATTGTTTCCGGAGACGGCCCGGAACGGAAAAAACTGGAGAAGATGGCTGGTCCGACGGTTCGCTTTGTGGGACGCGCGCCCAGTGAAGCTATTCCCGCACTCTACGCCGGATGCAAGGCTTTTCTTTTTCCGGGTGAGGAAGACTTTGGAATTACTCCATTGGAAGCTTCTGCAGCGGGCCGCCCCATCATCGCCTATGGAAAAGGTGGTGCACTGGACAGCATCATACCAGATGAAACCGGTTTATTTTTTGAACAGCAAAATACCGATTCCTTAATCGCTGCCCTTAATAGTTTTGAGACTACCGGAGATACGGTGTGGAATGTGGACAGAATAAAAGCCCATGCACAGGGCTTCTCGGAAGTGCTGTTCCGCGAGCGGATGGAGACCTACATCCAAAAAGTAATTGAGAATACAAACTGAAATACTTATCTACCCGCCAATGCATCTCCAGAACAATTTAAATTTTTATTTTTTATAAAAAATATATACTTTCTCTCATAACATTCGCCGAAACTATCCGCTCTACTGTCGCTTAGGTTTGCTTGTCAAAGATAACCAGTATACAGCAACTGGATGACATTTTTTGCTATAGGCCAGCACTCGAGTTTGTGCCTTGGATATAATATCGTTTTAGAAAATTTAAGTTTATATAAATCACAACATAATTAAAAAGTAGTCATGTGGCGTAACGTGAAGCAAATTTGGGGAGGCTGAGAGCTCGCACCAATGAATAGTTTTACGCGGCAGTAGCAAAAACCCTGAACATGGTCACTATTGACGATGCTCAGGGCTGGTTTGAATTTTGCGTATATGTAAAAAGATAAATTTAATCTCCTCTAGGCAGCAAATCCTCCACAGGGCAATACACCCTACCGCCCCGCTTTGCCGTGAATTCTTTCTTCGCTTCGTCAATCAGGGATGTATCGCTCGCCAGATCGTACACGGTTCCGGCCATGGCTTAGCTGCCTGAACGAAGCCTTTGAGGCCTATGGAACTTCCCATGCTGGCCACGGCTGCCATGTGTGAGCGGCGACGCCTACCGGCCATGCGCAACCCCACAGCATGGATGTGGGCATGATGTTCGCCACGTCACCCACGTCGCTCGATCCCATGATGAATGTCCCGGAATCAAAGCAGGGTAAAGGATTCGAGGCGAGAACCTCATCCGACTCCGAAAGGCCCACGGCCCTCGCCAGCGCCGCCGCAACTTGCGCCGGGGGCAGGGGTTGCTGGAGTTCGGCGGCAAAGGCCAGTTCCCTTGCATCAAAAGAAATGGTTCCGGCGAATGCTCTCAGGTTCGCGTCGAGCACCCGATTCAGCACCTTGTTGGGGAGCGTGTTGTAACAGCCGCCCAGCAGTTGCGAGCTGACCTCGGTTTCGGTCATCATGGCCGCGCCTTGGGCCACCTTGTTCAGCCGCTGCCACAGGGACTGCAACTCCTCGCTACTTGGCGAACGCCCGAAGTACCGGACCTCGGCCTCGGCGGGAACGATGTTGGGCGCTTGCCCCCCCGTTAGTGATGACATAGTACAATCTGTCCTGATCCACCATATGTTCCCGGAGATAGTTGGCCCCGACGTTCATCAGTTCCACCGCGTCAAGAGCACTGCGCCCGGCCTCCGGCGTGGGCCGAGCGGCCGGTGAAACGGAACTTGGCGGAGAGCAGCGCGGTCATGGTACTGTCGGTAACAGTGCTGACATCCCAAGGATGCCAGGTGATGGACACGTCCGTCCCGTCAAAGTAGCCGAGCTTGGCCATCTCGGCCTTGCCCGTAAGCTGTTCTTCCGCAGGGCAGCCGTAGTAGCGCACCGTACCGCTTTTTCCTTCGACGGCAAGGGCTTCCTTGACGGCACAGGCCGCCAGCATACTATACACGCCCAAGAGATTGTGGCCGCAGCCATGTCCGGGCTCGCCCTCACGGAGCGGCTCCTTGGCGGCGGAAACGGCCTGAGACAGACCGCCCAGCGCGTCGTACTCGCCGAGGATGCCTATCACAGGCCCCCGGCCCCCCATTCAGCCATAAAAGCGGTGGACATACCCTCTTTCTGGGTAACGACGAACCCCCGTTCCCTCAAGAAATCCATCTGGAGGCGAACGGCCTCATATTCTTTATAGGCAAGTTCCGGGTTATCCCAGTGGGCAAGAGCCAAATCGTCAAAAGGCTTGTGGTTGGCGTCTATCCAGTCCCCCCCCCGGCAAAGCCGGGGGCTTGAAACGCGGTAACCGCTCAAAGCGGTTTTTGCTATTCGCCTACGGCGAATTACAGCAGCTTAAGCTGCTCCACATTCCTGTCTTCTTTTTCCTGGTTCCTTATGTAGAGCCGAATTTCCCGTTCTCCTACTCCTACCGTGCTTACAAAATATCCTCTCGCCCAGAAACTCGCTCCTGTTATTTTACGAACTTTTTCAAAATGTTTCGCTATCTCAATAGCGCTTTTTCCTTTTAAATAGCCCACTACTTCTGCCACCCCATATTTAGGTGGAATCGACAGTAACATGTGCACATGATCCACACTATATGATACTTGCACTCCCAGACCGTATGACTTAAGTTTTGTAATTGCTTCATAAAAAGCCTCCTTGTTCTGCCTTGAGCGGTTCGGACAAGGAGGTTTGCTGTTTTAGGGAATTGTCAAACAGCAGGATCCCCCGGCTTAGCCGGGGGATCACGTCAAGGATTCGAGTATCATACCTTTGCTCATATCCGGGCTCCTTACTTGATGATGTTCTTCTTATAAAAAAGATGGCGATACTTGTGAAAACAGTGATAAGCGTCGAGGCGAAACCGGGGATAACACCCTTGCGCACGCCAATGGCAAGGAGCAGGCAGAGGGCGAGGATGATGGGAGCCAGCTTGAGCTTGGACATGGCGAACTGCACGAAAATCGCGCCAAACAGGGCCAGCAACAGCAATTGGAGGGCTTTGACGACGATCTCGGGCAACTACTGGAGCACCTAAGCGCCCGCGAAGATGCCCGCGGCGAGAATGATGACGTTGACGATGATGGAAACGGCCATGCCCAGCGTGGCGACAATACTGTCCCTGTCCGTCCCCGGTTCCACCCCGGCCGCCTTTTGCGCGATCATGGCGCAGGGGATGCGGAGGTTGCTGATATTGCCGGAGATGAAGGCCATGTATGTCCCGGCGGCGCCAACGATCGGAAAGTAGGAAATGGGCTCCACGAACCAGATCACCCCAACGGCGCTCGTGATGCCAAGAATCCGCTCAGAATAGCCGAAAACGGCGGCATCAGCCCGAATCTGACGGCGAGCACAAGGGCGGGGGAGAAACTACGGTATTCTTGTCCAGAGTGATGAGGTGCCCCGCGCTGAAGGAACCAAACGCAGCCAGAATGGCCCCGGAAGCGATGACGCCCATGAGCTTGGTGTCGCTGCCGGAAAATTTGTTCTGCACCTTCTCCATCTTGTCCGCGCTGACGGTAGCGAAAACGATCCAGCCAAGCGCCCCGAGGGTCATGGGGTCCTTGCCGCGGGTAACGCCCACGGCCTGCGTGCCGAAACCGGCCGCGATCATCTCGTACATGGCCGAGCCGATGAACGACAGCCGCATCCACGCAATGGGCCCGCCAGGGAAACCAGCAGGGCGATCATCGCGCTGAGCACAACCAGAGAGAGGCCGAGCGCGGTGATGACGCTGCTCTTGATGGCGTCGTTCATCTGCTGGGTCAGACCCATTTCAAGGCCCGTGGAGTAGGATTTTCTGCTGAAGATGAACGCCTGAACCAAGACCACGGCCACAGCCAGACCCGCCGCGCTCCACATCGCCAAGCTGTTGGCAATTTCCAAATAATTCACCCTTCCATTGTGCCTCCCCAGAATGCGGTTAAAAAATCGCTTCTTTCAAGAGACCACCGCTCTAACACCACGGCAAGCGAGCCCCTTGATTGCCCAAGGACAATCGACGGAGCACCAGAAGGCGACCACAAAGCAAACTACACGGCATCAAACGCAATACGAATTTTTAAAGCCGCACGACGCGTCAGAACCGTAACGAGGAGGCAAAGGGAGAGAAGATCTTTCGAAAGATAAGGCTGAACCTTACTCTGATGAGAAAACGTAGAACTGTGGAAAGATATGCACTAAAGATGGATAGTGGAATAGAAAAAAGGATATCAGGCTTATTACTAAATATACTCTTCCAATTATGATATTTGTATATGTATAATTTACATTTACTAATATATGATTTATAAAATATCAAATACAATGTAAATATCTTTATTTTTTAGTACAAATAACAATTTTATTTATAAAAATGAACATACAGCAAGAAACAGAAATGTATAAAAAACTACTTTATACAATAAAAATAAAACTGTAATATATAAGTATACATACCAATAAAAAGGGAGAGTGTGTATTATGCGTTTGAAAGATTGGGCACCACCCAAGCCCTTTTTTATGTGGAGCAGTCTCACTCCTAAAAATACGCGGATGGAGTAACGCTTCCACCCGCCGATCTGCTAAAAAACAACCACCCTTCGTCAACTCCCCCCGTCTATTCTTCCTTCAGCTGTCTGCCCATAAGGGCCTGCACCGCTTCGCGGGGCGCGAATCCTTCATAGAGTACACTGTACATCGTGCCGGTCACGGGCATGTCCACGCCGAGGCGCTGAGCCAGACGGTGCACGGCCTGCGTGGTCTTGATCCCTTCGGCCACCATGCGCATGGACGCGGCAATGTCCTCCAGAGACTCTCCAGCCCCGAGGCGCAGCCCGACCTGACGATTACGGGACAGGTCGCCCGAACAGGTGAGCATGAGGTCCCCGAGCCCGGAAAGCCCCATGAACGTCGACGCCCGCGCCCCAAGCGCCACACCGAGACGGCTGGTTTCCGCAAGGCCGCGCGTGACCAGCGCCGCCCTAGCGTTCAGCCCGAAGCCGAGGCCGTCGCTGAGGCCCGCGGCGATGGCGATGACGTTCTTGATCGCGCCGCCAAGCTCCACGCCCGGCACGTCCGTACTCGAATAGGATCGGAACCACGGCGTGGCGAACACTTCCCGCAGCCGCGCCCCAAGCCGCTCGTCGCGGCAGCCGAGCACCACCGCCGTGGGCTTGCAGGTCGCCACCTCAAGGGCGAACGACGGCCCGGAAAGGACGGCGTAGCGGTCCACGAATCCGGGCAGCTCTTCCCGGACCATGCGCTCCACCGTAACCAGCTCGGAAACTTCGATTCCTTTTGCCGTATTGACAAGAACGCAGTCCGGGGGCACAACGCCCGCCAACCGGCGAAGCGTCCCCCGCATGGCTTGGCAAGGGACCGACAGGACCAGAATGGAGACGCCCGCCAGCACTTCCGCCTGTTCCGGACCGCCCGTATCCCCGGCAACAGCCCGGATACCCGGATGCAGCGGTACGCCCCGCAGGTAACGCGGGTTCTCATGGTGCGCGTTGATGTGCGCGGCCTGCTCCGCATCCCGTAACAGCAGTGCCACCGAATGCCCGGCATGGGCCAACAGATGGGCCAGCGCCGTCCCCCAGCTTCCGCCCCCGAGAACCGCTATCGAAGTTTTGCCTGACATACACTCTCCCGTGGAAAAATCGGTGGAAAACCGCCGGAACGGGCCGCTTGCTCCGGCTTGCGGCCCGGGCGGATTCAACATACAATGCCCGTTATCGTTTCCTAAAATCATCCTATGAGGCTTTTACCATGTATCGCAATACAAAAAACGTTCCTTACTATGTGTTCGGGCGGGGATCTCTGGCTCAGCTCGGCGACTTGCTGAAACCCCGCCGCGAAGCCGTGGACGGTCCGGTCGTCTATTTCGTCGACCACTTCTTCCGCGATCATGAACTGATCGGCCGTCTGCCCATGGAAAAGGGCGACCAGCTCCATTTCGTCGACTCCAGTTCCGAGCCGGAAGTCACCCGCATCGACGCCTTCAAGGAAGCCGTATCCGCCGCCGACAGCCGCACCCCCTGCTGCGTCGTGGGCATCGGCGGAGGGAACGCCCTCGACACCGCCAAGGCCGTCGCCAACCTGCTCACCAACCCCGGCAAGGCCGAAGACTATCAGGGCTGGGAACTCGTCAAGAATCCCGCCGTCTACAAGATCGGCGTCCCGACCCTTTCCGGCACGGGTTCAGAATGTTCGCGTACCTGTGTCCTTACCAACATCCCCAAAAATCTCAAACTGGGCATGAACAGCGACTACACGGTCTATGATCAGCTCCTGCTCGATCCCGACCTGCTCGCCACCGTTCCCCGCGACCAGTATTTCTACACCGGCATCGATACCTTCATGCACTGCGTCGAATCGCTTCAGGGCAGCTACCGCAACGCCATCATCGACGCCTTCTCCGTACGCGCCGTGCAGCTCTGCGAGGAAATTTTCCTCTCCGACGACATGATGAGCGAGGATAACCGCGAAAAGATGATGATCGCCTCCTACATCGGCGGCATGGCCGCCGGGAACGTGGGCGTCATCCATCCCTTCTCCGCCGGGCTCGGCGTCGTCCTGCATGTGGCCCACGGCCTCGGCAACTGCCTCGCCCTGAACGTCCTTGGGGACATCTACCCCAAAGAATACAAGCAGTTCCGCACCATGATCGAACGGCAGGGCGTCAACCTGCCCACCGGCATCTGCAAGGATCTCACCGAAGAGCAGTACGAAGGCCTCTATCGCGGCTGCATCGTCCACGAAAAGCCCCTCACCAATGCCCTCGGCCCCGACTTCAAGCAGATCCTCACCAGAGAAAACCTCATCGAACGTTACAAGAGCATCTAGCGGGAGCGCCTCCGGCGGACTTGTGCCCGCGAGGGACCATGCGGCCCCTTGACCCGCTAAGCGGGGAGACGGAGGCCCCCACCGCCGCGTCAATTGTCCCGAAAAACATAAGGGAACCCGAAGCGGCTATACCGTTTCGGGTTCCGCACTGGGCAATCAGAGACAGGACATCTTATGGACATCAAAGTCAATTTCAGCGGACGTGCGATCAAGTACACCGAAGACGAGATCGCTGTGGTCGTGGAAGCCATGCGGAACGCGGAACCGCTGACGCAGGGCAAGCATCTGCAAGCCTTTCAGAAGGCGTTCGGCGAGTACATCGGGGCCGAGCATTGCTTTGCGGTGATGAACGGCGTGTCCGCGCTTGAACTTTCCGCGCAGCTCTGCAACTTCAAGCCCGGCGATGAAGTCGTCATCCCCTCGCACACCTTCACCGCCTCGGCCTACCCCTACGCCAAGAAGGGCGCGAAGCTCGTCTGGGCGGACGTCGATCCCGTCACGCATGTGGTCAACGCCGAAACCATCGAAAAGTGCATCACGCCCAAAACGAAAGCTATCGTCGTCGTGCACCTGTACGGCTACGTGGCGGACATGCCCGCGATCATGGAAGTGGCGAAGCGGCACAACGTGCTCGTCATCGAAGACGCGGCCCAGTCCATCGGCGCGGACATCGACGGCATCAAGTCCGGCGCGTGGGGCGACATGGCAATCTTTTCGTTCCATTCCCACAAGAACCTTACCACGCTCGGTGAGGGCGGCATGCTGGTCGTCAAAGACCCGAAGCTCGCCGCGCTGGTTCCCGCCCTGCGCCACAACGGGCACTGCGGCTATCCCGAGCCCCGGCCCAACTACTGGACCCCCGCGATGGGCAATGTGGACATGCCCATGCTCGACGGCGACATGCTCTGGCCGAACAACTACTGCCTCGGCGAAATCGAGTGCGCCCTCGGCGTCAAGATGCTTGAGCGCATCGACCGGATCAACGCCGAAAAGCGCGCCCGGGCCATCCGTTTCATCGACGCGCTCAAGGATTACCCCGAGCTGGAGTTCCTCCGCGAGGACACCACCCGCCACAACTACCACCTGCTCGCGGGCTGCATGAAAAACGGCAAGCGCGACGCCTTCATGCACGCCATTTCCGAAGAAAAGGGCATCAAGTGCGTGGTGCAGTATATCCCGCTCGACCGCTACGATTTCTACAAGAAGCTCGGACTCGGGGAAGCCAACTGCCCCAACGCCGACGCCTTCTTCGACGGCCAGATCTCCTTCCCCTTCCAGCACTGGCTCAGCGAAGAGGACTTCGACTACATGCTGAAGTCCACCCGCGAAGTGTTGGAAAGCTTGAGGCAGGAAGAGGAATTGTGAGAAGATTGGAGGGGGCGGGAGGGCCTTTCTGAAGAAAGCCCCTCCCGCCC
>ERZ506905.380-NODE-380-length-17675-cov-5.21152_pt1 | contig 17675 bp, 23 predicted proteins | sample MGYA00513175_ERZ506905 | MGnify/ENA metagenome assembly ERZ506905
TACTCATTTCTGAATAAGTGGCTCTTAATACTTACTTTTAAATTATTTTTGATAATATACACCAAACTAGTATTGATATTATTATAGTTATAAAAATCCAAGAGAATGCTCCTATTATAGCCCAGACAATACTTAAAACAATAGCAAGTACCCAAAATATTTTAGGAAAAACCTTGATAAAAAAACTTTCAATCATTGTAAGTTGGATATTCTTTTCTCCATCAAGGTACTTTTGGATTCTTTCACAATCTTTCTCTGATTTTAGGATAACCTCTTCTTTAGCACTTTGCCATTCTGCTTTTATTTTTTTATTTTCCTGGATATAATTAGATTTAATTTTTAATAACTCATCTCTAATATCTTTCATAGTTGTCATATCATCCACCTCTTACTATGATTATACTGTATAAACATAGTAAGAGCAACCACTTATTTATTTTTCTCATCTAGTATTTCATTAAGAGTTTCCAGCCATTCTGCCCATTCATAAATAGAGAGATCTAGCCAATATTCTAGGCTTGTTCTTGTTTCTTTAGCGATAATAATTCCGACTTTTCTGATATCAGATCCGTTAAGATTTCCCAGTCCAAGCCATCTAAGAAACCCTTAATTATTGCTACAATTTTTAAGAAATCATCTCCAGGTAATTCTAACAACTCATTATATCTACATCCTATTATTCTAGCTGCTATATATCCTTGATAAGATTTTAAACTTTCAAATGAAACATTAGTAGGGAGTCCAAGCCCTTCATTCAATAAGAATTCTCTTTCTGCTTCTAGTATGGCTCTCGCAGTAAAATTCTCTTTAGTTATATTTACTTCTTCTATTCTTTTTTCTGAACCATCAAAATTTTTGATAATAATTGGTTTACTTAATTTCATTTATCCCCCTTACATTCCCATTGCAGCTCTTAAATCTGCTAAATAATCTACTCCTTTTATTTTACAAATCATATTTAACTTATCTATTTCAAGAACTTCTTCTCCATCATATTCAACTTTCAAATAATCAACAGCAAATTCTTTTTTACTATCTGTAGCTTTCCCAACTGATACCTTTCCTAAAGACATTGTTTTTGGAATACCTCTTGCAAAAATGCTTAATTTCCCTTGCTCTATTTTTCCTGCTGTTTTATCAAAAGATTGTATTCCAGCCTTTATTTCTAGATTATAAGCTCTTGGTTCAAGAAGTGTAAAATCTTCTCCTATTAAAGCTCTTATATTCAATCCTAAAGTTAAAGGAGAAGTATGTCCTGCAGTTATTGATTCAATCTCTCCTGCAATTCCAGCTCCTGAAATTGTTTCTGTCATAAATTGTAACTCTGGTAGATCAACATCTACTAAAGCAGTTTGTGTTCTACTACCATCAGTATATAGCATATAGTTACTTAGTTTTTCTGGTATAAGCATTATTTATCACTCCTCAAATTGTTTTTAAGCTGAAAATAGATTATTATAATAGTTTGTATCTATTTCACAATCAAACTCAGCATATTCCATAGGTAATGCTGGACTAAAATAAATTTTAAATTTTACTTTTCCATCTAATAATGATGTTATAGGGTTATCCTCTTCTCTGAACTCTATTCTTCCACCTATTAGCATTCCAGAGGCTTGTAAACCATTCAACCATATATTTATACTATCTTTAAAGTTCTTTATGAGATTATTATTTGTAGGTTTATCTATTTTATCCCAGAAGTTTGTAATTAAAGTATTATTCAAGAAATTAAACATCATTCTTGAAGCTATAAAATTATCTTTAGCATCCATCACTGCTGGATAGCATCCTGTTCTATTCCCCCAAGCTTTCCATCCACCTATCCAGTTAATAACTGTTCCTATTCCATTACCATTAAGATAATTTGCCTGATTAATAGCTAATAAAACATCTGTGCCATTTGCTAGACAAGTTCTATCAGCTTTTATATTAATATTTGATGGAGAACGATAAGGTACACCATTAGACTCAGATGCTAATTGTTGAATTAAACAAGCTATTTGAGTAGAAATATGGTATTGTAATTCACCAAGTGCCACTTTAGGATAATATACTGCTAAATTAGTTGAACTTAGATTATTAGTTTCTTTAGTAGCAGGAGCTTCTGTATATTTAGTAATTGTTTTAGTGTCTATATCTACTAAAGCCAATGCTTTAAAATGTCCATTTATCAATTTCGCTTTTGTTTCCATGACAGCAGCAACTGTGCTATCAGTAGAATATTTTGGAGCTAGTACTAAGTTTGGAACTAATCTAGTTACTGGGAATACATCTTCTATACATTCCAATCCTTTATTTCTACCTGTTCCTGCATCTATTCCCCCAATGATATCATCAGCTTCTATCATGCTTGGGTCTAATTTATCAAAAGCTATTTGAACATTATTCCCTTCTGGCAATTCTTCAGCAGTTATTATTAAGTCAACATATCCATCATCATCAAAAGTTGCTATAAACTCCTTTTCTGGAGTTAATTGGATAGTTTCTTTTATAATCCCTAGTTCTTTTATTTTTATAGTTTTATCCTCTCCAATTGGTACACTATCTTGAGTTACACTTTTCTTATGTGTTCCAGGGTCAAGGACATTTATAAGTACAATAGGTGCTACTCCAAATTTGCTAAAATGTGCATCTATGGCTTCACACAAAGTGTAATTCTCAAAGTCTTTTACATATCCAAATGCAGCTATTGCTTCAGCATAAGTATTACATAAAACTACTTTATTTATATTTTTTTCTTCACATAAATTTATAGGAGCTGTTCCTACATAAACAGGTGTTATCCCATCAACTTTTATTGCTGTTATAGCTGTAGGTGTTTCTGTAGTTCCTATTCCATGTTTAAATGCCATTATTTACCTCCTATTTGTTTTAACACTTGACTATATAAAATATTTTCCTTTGTTCCTTTTTGTGCAAATCTTTCTTTTACTTTTGGAAAATTTTTATCTATTTTCACAAACAAATTATCTAGTCCTTTAATTTCTGAGATAGCATTTTTTACATTTGAATGCTCTCCCTCGTATATTTGTCCTGTAATAAGTCCATATTTTTTTAAATTTGGACCCAAATACATCTTTTTTTCAGCTTTTTTTATTACTTTTTTCTCTTCGGTTTTAGTTGTCTTATTCGCCATTTTTCCCCCAATCTTTTCCGTATATAAAATCATCTACATCAGTTCTATAAACATTCTTTGCAACTATATGGAAATTTAAGTTTCCTGCCCAGAATGGATACATTTCTTCATCAGAAATATTCCATTCATATGTTGGTAATATTTCAAACTCTTGTAGAATTATTCCTTTTTCTATAATAGCAGTAGATATTTTATCTATGATTTCATATATTGTTTTATATGCTGTACTAGTATCAGTTTCATAGATAACTACACCTATAGCTAGTGTTAGTAATTTTTCCAAGAGAGTGTTTTTCCCATTAGGAGTTTTTATAATAACACAAGGGATAATATTTTGTAGTACTTCTCTTGGCTGATTTCCAATAATCACAATTGGAGCTCTTGGCTCACTTTCATTTTCACTTTTTGGATGTACATTTAATTTATATTCTTTGGTATTCTCTTTTATTATTGCTTTTAATTCATCTTCTAGGTCAAATATCTTCATCATACATATCCTTTTAAAATCCTATTTACTTCTCTTCTGAGATTTTTCTCTAACAGGGTATCAACCTCATTGTTACTTTTTATATATTCCATAACACTTTCACTTCCAAGCATTTGTGGAATACTTAATGTCTTTAGTTCTTCTATTTTCCTATTTTCTTTTTTTTGAAAAATTCCTTTATGTCCATTTTTCATTCTAGCTATAAAAGGCTTTCCTTTTAAATTTTTCTTTCCTCTTACTCTTTGTGTTCCAGAAGTTTTTTTAATGAGAACTTTTATTTCATTTTCATTGTTAGATTTTAAAAATTTATACAATGAGAGTAAAGGAGATTTAGATTTAATAGACCCCGTTATTTTCGTTAGGGTAGCTTTTTGTACAACCATAGCTTTTTCAACCTCTGTTGATTTTATTCCATAGTTATCTGTTACTTCTTTTTTTACATTTTTTTCAAAGTAACTAAGCTTCTATTAATCGCACTACTTGTAGCTTTCTCTACTCCTTTAGGAATGTCTTTTAATAATTTTTCTACTTTTGCAAGGTTTCTTATCTCAATAAAATCTTCTCTTGACATATTAATACCCTCTATTTTCAGATAGTTTTATTATTCTCATTCCTTCCTCTTCATAACTATCGTTTATGATATATTGTGAAGAGTTAACAGTAATACTTTTACCAGTTTTAAATTTTTTAAACTCATCTTTTTCTTTTAAGTAAAGTATAATGGCAATAGCTTCAGCTATTCCATCTTCTACAATTGAAAAATCTTTCTCTGGATGCTCTATTACTGCAGTATACTCTATATCATTGATAGTTATATTTTCTCCAAATTCATCAATGTTAAGGAAGATATCAATATCTTCCCTTAACATTTTTTTAAATGGAGATAATTCACTACTCCTTTTTTCCACCTTTTCCTCTTCCACCATTTTTTACCTCTTTTTCTTCATTCTCTTCTGGAACTACTACTTTTGGAATTTCTTCTGTGGTTTTTTCAGTAACTTCCTCAATATCATCTTCTAAAATAATAAGAGTTCCTGTTTTAATCACATATTCTTTTTCCTTTTTATCTAAAGAAATTTCAGTAACTTCTCCAATTTTATATTTTCCATATTTTCTTAAAAATTTTACTTTCATGTTCTAACTCCTTTTTCGTAACTTTCGAAATTACTCTGCATCACATACTACAACTGAGAAATAAGCATCCAAATCCATTGGTTGTAATACTGGTCTTGATTCAGTAGAAATAATTTTAGATTTTTTATTTGGTGTAGAAACATCACTAAATCTCTGAACTATATGCATGTCTGTTTCTCCCATATTGATAATTGGTGCATATAATATTTCCCCACCGACAGGAGCTCCTATTATCATATTTGTAGGCATTAATTGAATTGGTTTGCCATCATGCCCAATTACTTTTCTTGAATATCTAAATAATTCGACACCATATGTTTTATATGTTCCTAACCACACTACCCCTGGGTATTCTCTAACAACTGTTTTTACAAATTCGGATTGTAAATCTTTACTCAACATATCCTTTTTAAATTCAGAAGAGTTCATAAATTTTTCAGCAGCTGCCATTCCCATAACAACATTTCTTATAATTATTCCACTCTCTTCAGCTTCTGCTAATATTTTGTCTAAAGATACAAGAGGATTTACTCCAGATTCTCCCCATTTACTTCCCCCAGACAGAGTTGATTGATTTTCTAATCCATAATCTACTTCATAACTCTCTTCTCCTGTAGTAGAAGTTACTTTCCCTGTTGTTAAAAATTGTGCAACCATTAATTCTTCTTTGTTTGAAATATATTTTTCCTGGTCAGCTAATATTTCAGCAATTCTTTTTCCTATTCTTTGTGATGGATTATATTCTCCAGTAACATTCATTCCAGCTTCTCTGACAAAGTAATCTTTAGGACCTAAAGTTCTCTCAACAGCAATATTAGGTGCTGTAATTAAATTAGTTTTTGTTTTTCTATCTACTATTGGTTTTCCTAGCTCTAAAGGTGTTACAAATGCAGCTATATATTCTCCTGATTTAGTAATTTCAAGCATAATCTCTTCAGTTGTAACAGTAGAACTTTTACTAAAAAATAAATCTTTTAAAAAGTTTTTTCTTATTGGAGCCTGTTCTCTTATTTTTCTTATTGTTTTTGGTGTATATAAATCAAATCCTTGTGGCATTTTTTCCTCCTATTATCTTAAAAATATTCCTATTTTTCTTAATTCTTGTTTAAGTTTCAGTTTTTTACCTGCATCTGATGGGAGTAAAACAAAACTTTCCATTAAATATGCTGCCAATATACATTCACAATTTACTGGATCACTTGAAAAAGTAACTCCTTGAGTGGCTACTGCATATGGTGTTGTATATGTACTTTCATCATATTTGCCATAATTACCTTCAGCATCTACTCCTATTACATCTCCTTCAATTACTGTTGTTTTAAGAGGCAAACTTTGAGCGACTAAGGGATAATCTCCATAGAAAATTTGTTTTTCCTCATTTGTGAATTTAGTATTATTCATTTTAAACCTCCTATTTTATTCCTAATTCTGCTAATGCAGCACTTACAATGTCATTTTCCATTTGCTCTTTAGAGTTTCCTAGTGTTCCAGATTGAATATCATAAATTCCAGCATCTTTTTTCTCTTCTTCAATAAGATTTATTTCTCTTCCAGCTTTTTCAGCATTTAAGTTGTATAAATCAACTATTACATCTCTATAATCTCTTACTTCATCAAATTTAGCTTTATTTACTATTTCTCTTGCAGCTTCTGAAGTAACTTTTATATTATCTAGTGCTTTTATTCTTTTTCTTTCTTCCTTAATAGCTGCATCAATAGTATTTTTTACAGTGTCTGTTCCTTTGATTTTGTCAATTACCTCTTTCTCATAAGCTTGTAAAAGTTCTGGGTGTTGCACTTTTAAATCTTGCAGTGTCATTTTTTCCTCCTTGTTTTCTTGTAAAATATCTTTTAATTTTTCTGGGATAGCTAGATTTTTAAGTTCTGGGGTAAATACATTTGAAATGTTTAAATTACTTATAGAACTATCATAATTAGCTATCTCATCTATAAAACCAGCTTGTAAAGCTTCTTCAGCTGTATACCAAGTTGTTTTATCCATTTTTTCTGCTATCTCATCTCTTGATAATTTGCATTTCTCTTCATATAAGTCTAAAAGGTTATCTTTTGTTTTATTCAAGTGTTCAATAGCTTCGTTCATTTCTTCGACGTTAGCATATCCCATATACATTAATGGGTTGTGTATCATAAAATAGCACCCTTTCCCCATTATTGTTTTATTAGCTGCCAATGTTAATATCGTGGCAGCTGAAGCAGCCATTCCGTCTATATAAGCTGTTACTTCTTTTCCTTGAGCAAATCTTTTTATTTCGTGATACATAGCAACAGCTTCAAACACATCTCCACCAGGAGAGTTTATTTTTAGTTCTAATTTTTTTACATTTTTAAGATTTGCTAGTTGCTTAGAAAATGTTACTGAACTTGTTTCTCCATACTCTTCCCAAGCCCATTTACAAATATCTCCATATACTCTTATTTCTCCTACATCATCAGAGATATTTTTTATTTCAAAGAATGTTCTCTTTTTACTAGGCATTTATATTTCCTCCTATTTCTCTTTTTAACTTTTCTATCTCTGCTATTTTTAGTTCCTCATCTCTTCTTGCTTCAAGTATTTCATCAAAATCTAATCCAGCTTCAGCAGCTATTATTCCTCTTGTAGTTGTGTAATTTTCAAGGCTTTTTTGATTAGCATTAGCTTCTTTTAAAGGGTCTAAAGATGATTTCCCACTTCCTACCCATATACATCTAGTAAAAGCATACCTAATTGCACTACTCTCAAAGAAATTTGGACAATCTATATCTCCATTTTTTATGAGTTCCAATATAAACTCTTCATAAACAGGCTGACAGAAAGTTCTTTCTAATAACTTTCTACAAGCTAGAAATCTTTGGTGTGCTTCTTCTAAAGCTACTTTTGCAGCAGAGTATGAACTCTTGAAGGAACTCATTAATACTTCGTGAGGTATCTCTAATTGAGCTCCAACCTCTTCATAAATTGCATCCACAAAATCTTTATAAGATTTATTTGGTCTAGTGGTTGTAAACTCTTTTATAGTTTCTCCCTCTTTGGCAATTATTCCTAATCCATTTTCTAGTTCTATTTTTTCAGTTCTCTCTTTTTTCTCTTCATCACTTTCACCACCAAAACTTTTATTGATAAATCCTTCAGGATCTTTTGTTTCAACAATAAATCCTAGACTAGCATTTATTGCTGCTGCTTCTAATTCAGCTCCTTTAAATCTTCCTAATTTTTTTATAGGAGCTATAATCCCAGCTATAAGAGGCACACCTCTTCTTTGCCCTATTCTCTCTGGTTCAAAAATATGTAAAATATTTCTTCTTCCTAAAGAGTTAAAAACTGGATATCCTGTTACTTTTGTATAACAATCTCCAGGATGCTTATCTGCGATATAGTATTTTAATAAATCTCCCTTTTCTGAAATTTCTACCCCTGCCTTTACTAAATTATTAGAAACAGCATGAGGATTTAGAACTCTATCAGCTTCTATTAATTGCAGACATAAGTCTATATCTACTCCTGCTCTCTTTTTTCTTTTTGGGATAACAAAGGCATCTCCATTCATAACCCAACTGAGCTGGATAAGAGCTTGAAGGGTAAAGAAATCGTGCATACGATTATAATCAGCATTTGCTGATGAAGCCCAAGCATTGAATTTTGTTTTAATTATTTTTTCAATTTCTTGAGCTTTTTCTTTAGAGATACCTATGATATTGTAATTAATAGTTGGCTTTGGTAGTAATCCTGTTCCAACTATTTTGGTTCTCATTTTCCTTAGAGCAGCTCCAGCTAACTCATTATTCATATACAGATTTCTAGATTTTGCTCTTAAATCATCTAAATCCCATAAAATATCATTATCTGGACTTTCTGATGTTACATTCCAGGTTGAAAAACTAACATCATTTTTGTTACTATATCCAACACCATTTATCATTTTTATTCTTTGATAGGTTTCAGCTTTAGGAGTATTTTTTATAACTCTTCTATTTCTTCTTTTTCCCATTTACTCCACCTTAACCTTTTGGTATAAATTTGACAAATCTAGGACTTCCACTTCCCTTTACTCGTTCTAATCTGTCAGCCCAAAGTTCAATGTTTTTGGAAACTTCCGAAGCATTAACTCTTGTTATAGTTCTATTCCCTATTGTGTAGCTTTGTCCTTTAGCTAAAGCTTCTTCAGCTGCTAACCACATATCAAGGTGCCATCTACATTGTTCCTCTGTAAATATCATTTCTTTTCTCCCTTCTTATATTTTTTATTGTTCAAATCTACTCCTAATAACTCTATTGCAGCTGTAGCATAGTTCATTAAATCCAGAGGTTCATTCCTTCTACCTGGAAGTACTTGCCACTCTATCTTTTCTCCTTTAGAAGTTCTTACCTTTACTTTAACCTCTGCTGTTAATCCTTTAAAGAAATCTATTCCACAACCTTTTAAAGAGTCTTTAGGAAAATGGCAAGTTCCAGGACCTTCTAAAATTGTCAACCTTGTATAAACTAAATCCTTTAAAGCGTTTACTCCTAAGCTTAATAAGTTAATACTAGGTACTCCTTTTTTAGTTGTTTTTCTAAATCCATTAAGAATATTTACTCCATTCCCACCCAATCCTTTTATAGCAAAGATATTTCTCTTACCTTTACCATAAACATATTTATATACAGTTCCTGTATGATGTCCACCGCTGTCTATTAAACAACAAGCAATTGGTAAAGGTTGTTTCTTTTTATCTTTGAAAGAGAAAGTCTTTTTTAGATAATTATCTAGTTGTATCCAGACATCTTCTTTTCCAGGAGAGCCTGGAAAATCTCTATATTGAACTACATAACTTTCATATCCATATCCCCAACCAACTATCATAACTTCAAGCCTATTATCTTGAACGTCTACTCCAGCAGTTAAGAAAATAGTATCATTATGAAGTTCAGCCCCATAATCTTCTCTTCTTTCAAATAAAGCTTCATAATCTAATTGCTCTTCAAGATGCAATACAAATGTTTCTCCTAATACTGTATTGGTAAAAGTTCTCATTCTCATCTCATCATCTTTTACTTGAAGATACTCTTCATATATCTCCTTCCAAGTTGCCCAAGGAGAAGCTAAAGCATTAAGATGAAAACTTCTGTTCTTTTTCTCTTTTGGAAATTTAGCAATCCATATCCCATATTTTTGATTCTCTCTTTTCCATTCCTCTTCTGTTCCTAATACTCCACAATGTCTACATTCTAATTTAACAACTCCTTCATCATCTCTTATATCTTCCCATTTGAGAGGTTGATACTCCCCACAATGTTTACATTGTAGGCACCATTCTTCTTGGGAACCTTCAAGGTATAATTTTTGTATTTTTGAGGTGGTATCATCAGTTGGTGTGGATACTCTTAGCATTTTTCTATTAAAAAATGTTGCAGTTCTACGTTCAGCTAGTTTTACTGGGTCCCCCTCATCTCCTGCAGATTGAGGAAATCTATCTACCTCATCAAGAAGAGTTATTCTTATAGGTCTAGAAGCTAGACCAGAAGGAGAGTTAGCACCAACGAATCTAACGTATCCCCCTGGGAACATTTTTCCTTGTACTGTTCCTTCTCCTTTTTTATTCGCCTGTTTAATAAGAGTTTTTAAAACTTTTGTATCTCTTATCATTGGCTCAACTCTTTCCTTTGAGAAAGATTTGGCATCATCAACAATAGGTTGGACAAATAAGATTGAACAAGGGTCAAGGTGCATATATCTTCCCAGGATATTAAGCAACATCTCTGTATTATGAGTTGGGATCATCTGTCTCCCAGCTAAAAAAAGCTTATCTTCATTATCAACTGATATACAAAGCATTCCTTTATTATCAATTTCCTCAATTTTAGTAATTCTTCTTCTTAAAGTTTCTTTATATCTTCCAGTTGTTAAATCTATATTTTTTACATATTTTCTTTTTCTCAAAAGTTTAAAGGGATTAAGAAATTCATTATAAGGAGTAAAAGTCATTACAAATTTATCTTTTTTTTCAACACCATACAATTTAGCTTTTCTTTGTTTAAAACCAGCTTTAATTCCAAATGTCATTAAAAGTTCATAAACATCTTCTGCCAACTTTCTATCTGATAAACTTATTTCACAAATTCCATTTTCTCTAATATGTCCATCTGTATCCATTATCCCTTGTAAAATTTCTAATCTTTGCCTTTTAGATGCTCTTTTATAAATATCTGGAATATGTTTATTTTTTAGTAAATTATTTTTGGATAAGATACTATGAAAGTCTATTAATTTCACATTAACAGCATTTTCACTTCCACTCCATCCTCTTCTAATTTCATACTTTATTTTGAAATTACTTAAAATTTCTTCTGAATCTTCAATGTTTAGTGTCAATTGAGCACTATAAGTATTCCCATCTCCTAACCAAACTCCTAAAATATATGGCTCTATTGGTAAAGATTTTTCTGGAAGTTCTAAAGACTCTGTATTTTTAATAATATAGTTAAACCTATTTTTATTTCTAATATCAGTAGCTTTATAATCTAGCAACATATCTTTGGTTTTTAAAATTACATCTTTTTCTTTGACTATACTCCACTTTGCTATATCAACTCTCCATCTATGGTCTTCACAAGCTTCTATTGTACTTTTATCTGTAAAAGTTATTCTGTACATTTTTCTTTCGGAAGTAATGGGACTGATATAAGTAACTTTTGTGGGTTTCCCATCTGCTCCAAAGATATAATCTCCAACTTTAAGCTCTTCTATTTTTTTCCAACCATCTATTGTAGGTATTGGAGTTCCTATTGCTAAAGCTTTCCCAATTTGGCTGGAACTTTTTATAGTTACAGACTCAGTATGGCTATCTGTTAAGCAATTATATATTTCTACCATGTATGGTGTTCTATCAGTTCTCCATTTACCAGCTTCAGCAGCTCCCTCTTGCGATAATATCCTATATTTATCTGCCCATTCTCCAATTGTTAAATTTGGAGCTGGTTTTAAGACTTTTAATAAATCTTCAAAAAAGCTAACTGTCCTCTGTTCCATCTGTTTCAACCTCTATTGCCCTTAAATTTTTATATTCAGAAAGCTCTTCAAGTGCTTCTGAAATATTTTTTCTCAAAATCTCTTCTATTTCTCTACGATTAGATTTATTTAAAAGTTCTATGCTTGCTTTAACAGGAATGGCTGTCATCTTTTGTTTAAATCTTATTAGCATATCTGTAACCAAGATAGCTATGTCATCTGCCCTGTGATACTCTCCTTGTAAGATGCTAAGTTTAAATTTTTTAGTTTCTGTTTCTACTTTTCTAGCTTCAGCCACTTCATCATCTCCAGAGGTATTTTCCACATAGATTTGTATGACTTTCTCTAGGTCATACATTCCAGGTTGCACTCTGGCTTCTTTGAAGTAAGTTCTTACTTTTCTTTCTGAAAAGCCAAATAGTTTGGAAAGTCTATTTTCAGATGCTATTACTTCTGGATATTTCATTTTGTCTCTCCTTTATTTGATTTTTTTATCTAAAAAAGTTATAATTTGAATATCTACTAATTTTTTGAAGGAGGATAAATTATGTCTAAAAAATGTTTTATTATTTGCCCAATTTCTGAGGAAGGTAGTGATATCAGAAAACGTTCAGATTTGCTTATGAAATTTATTCTTGAACCTATTTGCAGCGAATTAGATTTTGAAGTTATTCGTATTGATAAATTGCCTCATAATAATTCAATTACAGAAGCAATTCTTAATCATTTAGAAGTTGCTGAACTCGTTATCTCTGATATTACAGGTCATAATCCAAATTGTTTTTATGAAAGTGGTTTTAGAGCTGCTCTTAAAAAACCTCTTATTTTTATGAAGAATGAGAATGAGAAAATTCCATTTGATATATCTACAATTAGGACTTTAGAGTATACTTTAAATGATCTTGAAAAAGTTGAGAAAACTAAAAATGAATTAAGAGCAACTATAGAAAATATAGACTTTTCACCATCAATTAATCCAGAAGATAATAAACAAAATAATCTTGAAATATTGAATAAAATTTTAAATTTATTACTTAATTTAGAAAATAAAATTGATAAGTTCAATACTGATACTATTTCTGTTTTATCAGAGAAGTTAATCACTGCAACAAGACCTAAAAGTGATAATGAACTTTTTATAGAACTTATGAAATCTTGTATAACTAACCCAGAAGCTTTTAAAACACTAATCGAATTAGGAAATGCAGCTGATAAGTTAGCTTCTAAGTAACCCATCTATAAAGCCGGTTAAATATCCTAACTCGGCTTTATTTTTTATAATTTCTAATTTTAATTCTTGATTTTCTTGTTTCAGGAATTTATTTTCTAAAATAATTTTTAATAACTCAATTTTCAAATTTTTATTATTTAATATTTTTTTAGTTTGTTCCATCTTTATCTTCTCCTCTCTCAAATTTTTTTACTATTTTTTCAAAAATTTTCTAAAAAAATTTTGGCAAACTCCAAAAATCCTGGGGAACTGAAAACTTTCGGACTCGCAAGCCCCTCGAGCTGTAATCCTGTAGACAGTACCTTGAATTATTTGAGGACTTTAGGTTGATTATCATCATCTTTTAACTCTTTTTCTAGCTTTTTAGCTTTTAACTCTGCTAACCTTTGCTGTGCTAACTCAACAGTATTTAACTCATGCTTAGCTTCTAACTTGCTATCATATCCTAAGAGTTTTGCTATATTGGTCCAACCATTTACTGCTGCAGATATACTTATCTCAACTTTCTTTTTAGCATTCTTGTAGACTTTTCTTCCATCTGGATTAGTTTCATCATGGTATTCTGTTTCTGTGTATTCAATCCCATGTTCTGCTTTCTCTGATACCTCTACAAGTTTATTTATTACACTTCTTGCACTTAGCTTCACATCATCTTTTAACTCTTCTCTTAGTTGAGCCATTACTCTTCTTACTTTAGGATTTTTTTCTATATCAGCAGCTTTTGTTTTAGGAGAGTATCCAGCTAACTCTTTGGCTTTCTCTGGACTATTTCCGTGCAGTCTTGCTATGATGTATATTGACTGTTTTTCTGTCAAGCCCTCAAAATTAGATATTTTTGAATTTTCTTCTAATTCTTTGGCTTCTTGAAGATACACAAGATAGTCTTCATAATATCTTCTTACCCAAGTGTTTATAGTATTTTCAGCTATCTTTAATCTTTTAGCTATCTCTCTATACTTTTCTTTCTTGGTTTTACCAAATTTGATGGATTCCAGCTGTAAATATAATCCTAGGACTTGGAGCTTCTGCTTGTCCAAGTTCTCTATTTTTTTACTCATCTATTTCTCCAAAGTTAGATTTTATATCATTCCAAGAGTATTCCTTTCCATCTCTAAGAAGAGTTATATTTTTATTTACACTTGCAAATCTTTTTACTATGACATCTGCAAATCTTGGGTCATACTCCATCAAATAACTTTTTCTGCCTAGCTGTTCAGCAGTCATCATAGTACTTCCAGAGCCACCAAATAAATCTAAGATATTCCATTCTTTTTGAGAGCTATTAACCATCAATCTTGCTAGTAGTTTCAATAGTTTCATTGTTGGATGTACATCATTTTTTAAAGGTTTATTTTCTCTGATAATAGTAGAAACATTCTCTAATGTTTTTTGAAGAGTTAGATACATCTCTAAAAGTTCAGCTTTACTTTTTGATTTCAGACTTTCTATATCTTCTAAAATAGTATCTTGGGAGCGGTCTGCTATAAAATAATGTGCTGTTCCTAGTTTCCAACCATAAAGACAAGGCTCATGCCTCCAGTGGTAATCTTGTATTGAAAGATTAAAAGCATTTTTTACCCATATTAGACATTGAGATATCTTGAAACCTACTTCTTCACAGGCACCTCTGAAAGCTTTTGTTTCACTATCAGCATGGAAAATATAAAAGGCTGCTCCATCTCTCATCACAGAAAAAGCATTTTCATAAAACTTTTTTAAAAATTCATAAAAGTCATTAGAACTCATATTATCATTTTTAATTTTTCCAGCAGTTGATTCATAGTTAACATTGTATGGAGGGTCTGTTATCATCAAATCAATAGTTGCTCCATCTACTAACTTTTCTACATCTTCTCTCTTGGTAGAATCTCCACACATCAATCTATGATTTCCTAGCAAATATATATCTCCAGGTTTAGAGAAGTATTCTTCCTCCATCTCTGGAGTATCAATTTCTTCTATCTCTTCTATTGTTTCAAAGGCATCTATTTCAGCTTTTAATTTATCAAAGTCAAATCCTGTTAAGCTTCTACTCTCTTCATCAAGGTTAGTAAGAATTTCATACAGAACTTCATTATCCCATTCTCCCATTTCAAAAGCTTTCATTTCAGCTACTCTTAATGTTTCAAGAGTGCTTTCTGGAAGCTCTTCTATTCTGATAGCTTTTATAGTTTTAAAGCCTAATTGTTTCGCAGCTTCATATTTAGCTGTATCATATAGAATTTCATTATTTGAAGATATAAAGATTGGAATAATAAATCCTATCTTAGATAAAATCTTTTTATATTGTTCTATCTGCTCTGGGGTAGATACTCTAGGATTTAATTTACTAAGTTTAATATTTTCTATTTTTATTTCTAGTATCTCCATAAGGTTTCAACTCCTTTCGTTTATTCTCGTTAGTTATTTTTTATATTTTTTAAATTCACTTTTAGGATTAAGGAGCTTCACATATAATTAACACGCGAGGAACAACCTTAAAACTATTATTTTTTCTATGTTCTTTAAAATTTTTGATTTAAAAAAGGGACATAATTATGTCCCTTTAATATGATATGAAGTGTAATCTCTCTTTATTATTAATTTTGACTTTGATATTACAACATAAGATTTTTTTAATAAAAAATTCGAGCCTTTCAATATTTCCAAAATTACACCTCTTTATCCCATTATTTTCTTGAAACTCTTTAAGAATTTCTTTTACTCTTTGTCGATATCTTTTTATTTGTCTCTCACTAGTTTTTCCCAAAGAAGTTACAACATAATTTACAACTTCTGCATCTAAAATATGTTCTTGTAAATCTCTTATCAAAGATACTAATGATCTTGAAGTATAATCTTTAAATTTTTCTTCTAATAAATCAATATCTCTTTGAACTTCAGATTCTAAGTATTTAAAAAGTTTTAATCCAATATCAGTTAAGATTTTTTCCTTTAAAGTTTTTATAGTAATCTCACTAATTTTAGCAGACTTACAAAAATAAGTTAAAACAGTTGTAGTAAGTCTATGTTCTAATCGAATACTATTACCAATTATTTTTTCAGTAGCTTTTTTATTATGCTCAAGAATTTTATTATATAATCTTATTTTCCAACCACGATTTACTTGATAGATAAATCCTGTATTATAATAAAAATCTAAATTTGAGTTATAATTTTCAAATCTTATTCCATCCTGATAATTAACATTTCTCTTTAATCCTCTGTAAAAAGCAGAGATTATATTATGAAATTGTGAAAAACTTTTTATATTCTCTTGAGAACAAACCTCTAAATATTCATACTTAAAATGATTTCTATTTATTTTTACTAAAGCTATTTCTTCAATAATATTTACAAGTTCATCTTCAACTAAAACCTTCATTTTCTCATCCTCTAAAGGATATAAATTATCTTCTCTTTTATACTTTGAATAAGAAAAATCAATTTTAATTAAAGTTTTTCCTGCTTTTTCTTTCACACGGATCTCATTAATATTATCTTTATTAATTTTAAAAGTCTGAGTATTTCCTGTTAGTTTCTTAGCTTTTATATGCGGAAATTTTTTTCTAATTCCTAGTATAGCTAATTCAGTATCAACTTCAAGTTGTACCCAGACTGCCGCCCTGTCCAGCCCTACCATCTTTACCTCGCTTTCTTTTATAAATTAAATTGTTAAACACTAGATGAAACTCATTATTGTGCAGTAGTTACAATTACAATATTAAAAAAAATTTAGGAGAGTATTTTGGTTAAAAAGATTAGATAATGAGTTTCATTTAATATTTAAGTAAAATCTACTTTTAAGAAGAGAAATTTCCAGACTAGTAGTCTTTACTATGATATCAAATTCTAGTCGATATTATTTCCCAACCTTCTCTATATCTTTGTTTTATAACAACTTTTCTCTCTGGATAATCCTTTTTAGAATATTTTTTCTTTAACCTTTCAGCTATATTTATAGCTTTTTTCCAGGTTGTTGCTGTTTCTTTAGTAAGGACAACTTGAAAAATTTCATTTTTATACTCTATTTGGGAATTATAGACAATTACAACAAATTTAATTTTTTCAATTTCCAATATATTTACCCCTCCCTTTCATAAATACAAAGTTTAACTTATCTGATATAATGTCGTTTGAATGATATCATTTAATTAATTTACTAAGGAGATTTACAATGAAAAAGAAAATAAAATTAAGTGAACTAATTAAAAAACTTAAAGATTTACAAAAAAAATTAAAATAATTAAATTATTCAACCTTTAAGAGTTCAACACACTCAACATCACCAGCAGCTGCTATCTTAATAATTGTTGTAGTTCTACACCCTTTTCCATCTTTAAGATTTTTAAGTGTCACTATCAATGACTGAGGTTTTATTTTTAATTTTCTGCTCAATTCAGCTTGAGTCATTTTATTCAATATCTTATTTTCAATATTATTCAAAATGATATTTGGTTCTAAACTAATATTCATTTGTTCTCCTTTTTTAATTTATATCTTATTTTCATTTTTAATAAAATTATAAGTTACAAATCTAAAAAAGTCAATAACAAAAAAAGCAAGAGTTTAAATCTTGCTTTAAATCAATAAGTTTTTTATTTAATTTTTATATTAAAAATCATATTCTATTCCATTTTCAATTTCTTTTTTTAATCTATCAATCTCTTTTTTATTTTCTGCGTAAATTCCTTTTTCTCTCATATCACACTCTAT
>ERZ506905.385-NODE-385-length-17594-cov-28.7457_pt1 | contig 17594 bp, 23 predicted proteins | sample MGYA00513175_ERZ506905 | MGnify/ENA metagenome assembly ERZ506905
ACAAATTTAAATTAAATTTTTTTATTTTTGATTTGACATTTAATAGTTAGTCTTAAAATATTTTAAAAATTTTTAATTAATTTTTCCATTAAAAAAAATAGAGTTTCTATCTCCTCTTTAGTCAATATACTCTCTACTTTTTGATGAAAGAGTTTAGCCACTTGAAGTACAGTTTCTACTATCTCTTCTGCTTTATCTTCTAACTCTAAAAAAACTATTCTTTTGTCATTTTCACATGCAACTTTTCTTACATATCCTATTTTTTCTAATTTATTTACCAAACTTGTAACTGTTGATTTATCCTTACTTATTAGCTCACTAATCTCTTTCATAGAAAGTCTTTTATAAACGCTTAAGATAATTATAATCCTAACATGAGAATAAGCTAAATCTTTTATCCCCTTCTCTCGTAACAATACATCTATATAACTAGCTCCTCGATGATGAGCTCGACTTATATAGCTAAAAAGTGTATTTCTTATCTCTAAAGTTTCCATTACATCACCCTACTATTAGTTTATCATAAATTTAGTTTTATATCAAACTATTTTTTGTAAACTTTTTTATAGTAAATATTTATAAAAATAAAAAAGATTTTTCTTTTCTATGAGTTTTTGTTATAATAATATTAAGTTATATATTAGAGGAGGTTAGCCTATGTTTGACAAAAAAATCTATATAGAAAGAAGAGAAAAATTAAAAGAGAGTTTAAAAAATGGTGTTGTTGTATTCCCAGGAAATCAGGAATCTCCTAGAAATTACAAAGGTAACGATTACCATTTTGAACAAGATTCTACATTTCTTTATTATTTTGGTATGAATGTTCCAAATCTTATTGGGGTTATAGATATAGATAACAATCAAGAATATATATTTGGAACTGATTTTACTCTTGATGACATTGTTTGGATGGGAGAACAAAAATTATTAAAATCTTTTGCTCAAGATGCTGGAGTAAATAATTTTATTGAAATGACAGAGTTTGAAAATTTTGCTAATAATCTTATCACTGAGAAAAGAGAACTACTATTTTTACCACAATATAGAGCTGAAACTGTTATCCAATTAAGTAAAGCTTTCAAATTAAATCCATTTAACTTTGAAGAAAATATATCTGAAGAACTTATAAAAGCTGTTGTAGAACATAGAAATATAAAATCTCAATTAGAGATAGAAGAGATAGAAAAAGCAGTAAATATAACTAGAGAGATGCACCTAGAAGCAATGAGAGTAGCAAAACCAGGAATGAAAGAGTTTGAAGTAGTATCCGCTTTAGAAGCTATTGCTACAAAGTATAACGCTTCTACATCTTTCCATACTATTTTTTCAAGAAATGGAGAAACTTTACATAACCATTATCATGGAAATACTCTACAAGAGGGAGATATAGTTGTATTAGATGCTGGAGCTAGAAGTGAAAGTGGTTATTGTGGAGATATGACTACTTCTTTCCCTATATCTTCAAAATTCTCTGATAGACAAAGAGATATCTACTCTCTACTTATTGAAATGTTTGAAAAAGCTGAAGAGTTAATAAAACCAGAGATTACATATAAAGAGGTACACTTAGAAGTTTGTAAAGTTCTTGCCAAAGGAATGAAAAAAAGAGGATTAATGAAGGGAGATATTAACGAAGCTGTAAAAGCTGGTGCTCATGCTATATTCTTCCCTCACGGATTAGGACATATGTTAGGTCTTGATGTACATGATATGGAAGCTCTTGGTGAAAATTATGTGGGATATGATGAATTTGCTAGAGATATGCAATTTGGTCTAAAATCTCTAAGACTTGCTAGAAAATTAAAACCGGGGTATGTATTCACTGTTGAGCCAGGAATATATTTTATTCCAGAGCTTGTTAAAAGATGGAAAGAGGCTGGAAAATTTACTGAGTTCTTAAATTATGAAGAGATTGAAAAATATCTAGATTTTGGTGGTATGAGATATGAGGGAGATTTCTTAATCACTGAAACTGGTGCTAGAAGACTTGGTGAAAAAATGCCTAAATATTTCGATGAAATAGAAGAGTTAAGAAAATAGTTTATTTCAATATACTTTGTCATATTATTGCAACTTTTTATAAAATATAGTATAATAAATTTAAGATATATTTATATAAAATAGAGGTGGAATATGGAAAGAAATAAAATTATTTTAGGTATTTTTGCTTTAACTCTTAGTGCTTATGGAATGAGTTTTAAAGAAGGAACTTATGCTGGAGAGGCTAAAGGATATCGTGGAGATATTAAAGTAGAGGTAAAGGTTTCTTCTGATAAAATTGAAGAGATAAGAATTTTAGAAAATGGAGATACTCCAATTCTTTCAGATTCAGCAATAAAAAGAGTAGCTGAAAATGTTTTAAAATATCAAAGTACTAGGGTAGATGGAGTTGCTGGAGCTACTGGAACTTCTAAAGCTGCTCAAATGGCTATAAGAAATGCTTTAAAATCTTCTGGTGTTGATGCAAAAGAACTAAATAGAAAAGTAAAAACTGAAGAAGTTAGAACACTAATGAAAAAAGAATTAAAGGAAAATGTAGTAGTTATAGGTGCTGGTGGAGCTGGACTTGTTTCTGCTATTGAAGCTAAATTAAACGGTGCTGAAAAAGTAGTTGTATTAGAAAAAATGGCTTTTGCTGGAGGAAATACCTTAATTTCAGGAGGAGAGTATGCAGCTCCTAATAACTGGATTCAAAAGAAACAAGGTATTAAAGATAGTCCAGATACTTTTTATAATGATATATTAAAAGGTGGAGATAACGAAGGAAATCCAAAACTTATAAGAGTTTTAGCTGATAATGCACTAAAAGATGCTGAATGGTTAAAAGATTTTATTGGAATGGAATTTGAAGATAGACAATTATTCTTTGGTGGACACTCTGTTGAAAGAAGTTTAGTACCAAAAGATGCCACTGGAGTAGAAATGATTAAAAAACTTTTAGCTAAAGCTGATGAGTTAGGAATAGAAATCTATTATGAAACTCCTGCTACTGAACTTATAATGAAAAATGATAGAATAGTAGGAGTAAAAGCAAAAAGTTCTACAACTGATTACACTTTCTTAGCTGATAAAGGTGTAATTATTGCTAGTGGTGGATTTGGTTCTAATGTTGAAATGAGAATAAAATATAATAAAGATGTAGATGAAAATATCTTATCTACTAATACTGTAGGTATTACTGGAGATGGAATAGTTATGGCTGAAAAAGTTGGAGCTAAACTAGAAGATATGGAGTTTATTCAAACTTATCCTACTTGTGACCCTATAAGTGGAGCTTTATTATATTTTGGTGACGTTAGACTTGCTGGTGGAAGTATCCTTGTCAACCAAGAGGGAAAACGTTTTGTTGAAGAATTAGAGAGAAGAGACGTTATCTCTATGGCTATCAAAGAGCAAACTGGAAGTGTAGCATATCAATTCTGTGACGAAGCTCAAGTAGAATTAAGTGGAGTAGCTAAACATCATGCTAAAGAAGTAGAATACTTATTTAATAATAAGCTTTTAGTTAAGGCTGATACAATAGAAGAAGCTGCTAATTTCTTTGGAATAGATAGCAAAGAATTAGAGAATACAGTAAAAAAATATAATGAGTATGCTAAAAATGGAAAAGATTTAGAATTTAATAAGAGAGGAAAATTAACTCCATTTGAAATGCAAGGTCCTTTCTATATTATGAAAGCTGTACCAGCTGTACATCATACTATGGGTGGAATTAAAATTGATGAAAAAGCTAGAGTTATTGATACAAATGGAAATGTTATCAAAGGATTATATGGAGCTGGAGAAGTTACAGGAGATATCCATGGAACTAACCGTTTAGGAAGTGACGCTATAGCTGATATTACTGTATTTGGTAGAATTGCTGGTAAAAACGTAATGTCAGAAAATTAATAAAAAACTATAATTTAAGAGGGGTTGTCATAATAAAGCAACTCCTCTTTTTTTACTTTTTAATTTAATAGATTTATAGATCTAAATATGGTAAAATTAAATTGAAACTCATACTAGAATAACATTAAGCACTTACTTAGGAGGAAATTATGAAATATATAGACCATAAAGTTATCAAAACAGCTATTGGAACTTTTATATCTATCTATTTAGCAGATTTATTAGGAATAAAATTTGGAGTTACAGCTGGAATAGTTACTATTATTAGTATTCAAGCTACTAAAAAAGAGTCTTTAAAAATCGCTTTAGAAAGATTTATCGCTTCCTTAGTTGGACTTTTTATAGCAGTTATATCCTTTGAATGTTTTGGATATACACCTTTTATCTTTGGTATATTTGTTTTAACATTTATGCCTATATGTCTGAAATTTAATTTATTTCAAGGTTTTTTAGCTACTGTTGTTTTAGCTACACATATTTTAAGTTTAGGTACTGTATCTTTAGATATAGTTAAAAACGAAATATATATTCTTCTTCTTGGAATAGTTGTAGCTCTAGTTCTAAATTCATATATGCCTGATATGAAAAAAGAATTAAGAGAGAAAAAGAAAAATATTGATACACTTATGAAAACTCTCTTTAATTATTTTGGAGATGTATTAATAACTGGTTCTGTTTTTGTAGATGAAGAAACTCTATTTAAAGAGTTAAAAAAAGAATTGGATACAGCTAGAGATATTGCTTTTAAAGAGTATAATAATGATATCTTTTCTAGTTCAAGAGAAGAAGTAGAGTTCTTTCAAATGAAAAGAAATCAATATAAAGTTATGCTAAGAATGAGAAATCACTTCTATAGATTCTATATAAGTAGTGAACACACACATATTATTTCTGAGTTTACTAGAAAAGTTTCTGACTCTATTGGAGTGGATAAACTCTATCAAGAGGTTCTTATAGAATTAGAAAGAGTTAGAGGCGTATTTGAAAGTATGCCTTTACCTAAAACAAGAGTTGAATTTGAAAGTAGAGCTATGTTATTTCAATTTTTAAATGATATAGAGGAGTTTTTAGAAATTAAAAGAGACTATATGAAAAAAGTAAGAGGGAAGTAATCCCCTCTTACTTTTTTTACTAGAACTATTCTAAATAAAAATCTCTCATTAATACTTATAAAATAAGCTTTTCTACAATTCAAATTATTTTTTGAACATAAAATATACTGCTCCTATTAAGCAAAGGAAAGCATATATATAATTTAATTTAAACTCTTGTTTAAGATAAAGAACAGAGAATCCAGAAAAAACTACAAGAGTAATAACCTCTTGAATAATCTTAAGTTGTGCCACAGTAAAAAATTGAGAACCTATTCTATTAGCTGGAATAGAGAAACAATATTCAAAGAAAGCTATTCCCCAGCTACTAACAATTGCAAACCATAGAGCACTATGAGTATTTTTTAAGTGTCCATACCAAGCAAAAGACATAAAAATATTTGAAATAAAAAGCAAAGCTATTGGTAAAAATTTCATAAATTTTCCCCTCCTAAAAATTTTTTCTTAACTTTATGATTTTATAACTTTTTCAACTAAAAATCAAGATATTTATAATGTTTTTTCAACAAGTTATACTATTAATTAGAAAAATATGATAAAATATCAACATAGTATAAAAAATAATTTTGAGGTGAGAGAGATGTTTATAAATGATTATCATATTCATAGTGAATTTTCTGGTGATTCTAGCCAAGATTTAGTAGAAATTTTTGAAAAAGCAATATCTTTAGGTTTAGAAGAGATTGCTATCACTGACCATTTAGAGTATGATATAGAGGGAATGGCAGATAAGTGGATTTTAAATTTAGATAAATATACTAGTAAAATTTTAGAATATCAAGATAAATATAAGGGGAAATTAAATATAAAATTAGGAGTAGAGGTAGGAGTACAACCACATACTAAAGATTATTTAGAAGAGCAAGTAAAAAAATATCCTTTTGATTTTATTATCGCTTCTACTCACGCTATAAATAGGTATGATTTAGCTTGGGGAGAGTTGCAAAAAACTAGAAATAAAGAGCAGTTACAAAAATATTATTTTGAAACTGTCTTAGAAAATATAAAAAAATATGATAAATTCTCTGTTTATGGACATATGGATTTTGTTACTAGATATGGTGGTAATGAATACAAAGGATTAGAATATAAAAAAAATCAAGATTTAATTGATGAAATTTTAAAAACTTTAATTTCAAAAGGTAAGGGTATAGAGATAAATACTTCTGGTTATAGATACAAAGAGGATAGATTTTATCCTTGTACTGATGTAGTGAAAAGATATTTTGAGTTAGGTGGAGAGATTATTACAATAGGTTCTGATTCCCATATAAAAGAGTATATAACTATGGATTTTGATATTGTATATGAATTTTTAAAAAGTATTGGTGTAAAATATATTTGTGGTTTTGACAAACTAAATCCTGTATTTAAAAAGTTAAAATAAAGTTGATAGTTTTTGTTAAATATGCTAAAATAGAGCTATTAAGACTATATCACAGAGTAAAAGGAGATAATATTATGAAAAAGTCATTAATTATATTAACATTAGCAGGAGCATTATTAGGAGGATGTACAGCTTTGGAAAAAACAAGTGAAACAGCTGAAAAAGTTAACAATGTAACTCAAACAGCTCAAACTATGTTAAATATTAATTCAATCAGTGGAGTAGAATATACTCTTGAAAATTCTGATATAACTATTACATTTGATAATACTAAAATTTATGGATTCTCTGGAGTAAATAGATATTTTGGTGCTGTTAAAGTTCAAGGAAATAATATCACTATCGAAAATGTAGCTTCTACTATGATGGCAGGACCTCAAAATAAAGTGGAAGAGGAATCAAATTATTTAAAAGCTCTAGCTGAAATGACTTCTATGACAATTGGAGATAAAACTATTACTTTAACAGGAAATGGAAAAACTCTAAAATTTTTCACAAAATAATTTAATTTTAAAAGGAGCTGTTGCAAATTCTTAAATTGCAACAGCTCCTTTTTTATTTTTAATCTTTAATTAATTCAAATAGTTTTTGAGCAGCCTTCATAGGTCCCTCTTTTTCCATTCCTTTTATACCAAGCTGAGTTTTTATTTGCCCTACCTTTACTCCCTTAGTAAACATCTCTTTAAAGAATCTATCTATTAATACATCTGTTTCTTTTTGTTTTTGTACTGGTCCAAATGGGTTAGCAAAATATGAATCAACAATTCCTACTTCACTTGTAGTTCCCTTAGCCATTCTTCTACCTGCTTTAAATATCTCGATAGCTTCACTTGGATTAGAGAAAAACTCTAACTCATCATTTTCAGCCTTATCATAGTTATTAGCATAGAAGAAGAAATCTACTGGATAACCTTTCATTATGTCATTATATGAAGCTATTGGAATAATAATTCTTGAGTTTTTCTTATCTGGGTTCATAAATATACTTCTATCTATCTCTTTATAAGCATATCCTGTATCTAGGTCATCTAGTCTGACAAAAGCTCCTATCTCCGTTCCTACTCCCAATGGAGCTCCACCTTTTGGATTTAGAAGAAGTGTTCCCATATCATCAAAGATTACCTTCATATCTTTTACATACTGTTCACTTAAGTTTCTAAAAGCTTCCAAACTCTCTGATTTACCAGCACCACTATCTCCCATAATAATTATATTGTATTTTTTACCATTTTTCATAATAATATTTACCATAGCTCCATGTATTGGCAATCCACCTTTTTGTATCATTCTTAAGTTATGAAGAGTTAAAATCATCTTTTTCATATATCCAAAGTAATCAATATCCTCTCCATAATTAGCATATCCTACTATCATATTATTCTCTTTATCATCATAGAAAACTGTTTTCATCTCAGTATCGTAATCTTTTACTCCATATACATAGATAATATCTGGTTTTCTATTTTTATATTCTTCTTCTCTTGCTAACTCAAATAAGTTACATAGAGCTATTCCTTGTGACATAAAAAATCTATTAAAGTAGATAAAAGCTAATGATTCACCAATTTTTGCTGGATAACAGAACCAGTTTTCCTCATTTATACATACATCTTTTAAAGGATTTTCAAAAACCTCTTGGAAAATTCCTGTTCTAGTATTTCTTTTAGGATAAGTTATAAATGGTGGTTGTAAAATAATTGTCTCTATAAAAGGAACTCTCTCTAAAAAAGAGTACTCAGCAGGACAATTTCTATTCATATCATTTAATATAATTCCAGCATTAATACCAGCACTAAGCTGTCTATATACTCTATGCTTATATCCCATTACTGTTTCTTCTATTTGTCTATATGTACTAAGAATTAAATTTTTAAAATTATTTATAGCTTCAATAAAGTTAACATTTTGAAGCCCTTCTCCTTTTTTACTATTCCTTACTATTGCATATCTTTCATACTTTCTCCAATAAGTATAAAGTCCTTCAATGAATTCTACTAATGTATTTCTATCTTCTAATAATTTAGCATATTTCTCATCTAATTTTGCTATCTCTTCTCCTTCTAGTACAATAAGAAGTTTAAAGAATTTTGTAATTTCTTGAACTAAGTTTGAGTTTTTTCCACAACAATCTTTTATATATACATATACTGGTGCCTCTTTTTTCTCAATTTTTTCAATAAAAGCTGTTAAAACTCTTTTAAATCCATCACTATCTAATAATGACTCTGCGTTGTTACAATATTTTACTGTAAAATTTATTGTGATACTATTTCTGTTGATTGTTGCTTCTTGTCTCATTTAAAATCCTCCTAAGATATATATTACAAATATACATTATCATATAAAAAGATTAAAGTCAAGAATAAAGATTTAAATATTTTTATTTTTTATTTTTTTAAAAATATTTTTTTAAATACAAATGATTGATTTTGATTGTTTTGAAAGAAAATGATTGATTTTTATAAAAAATTATGCTATATTTATATTGAAGATATAGAGGTGATAATGTTATGAATGTTCGTAGATTTGACACAATACTCAAACTTTTAAATGAAAATAAAAATATAAAAGTTCAAGAGCTAATGGAAAAATTGAATGTTTCTGAAGCCACAATTCGTAGAGACTTAAATACTCTTGAAAAAAAAGGGAAAATAAAAAGAGTACATGGTGGTGCTATTTTAAATACACCTTCTGAAGAGGATATAATTTCTAAAAAAACTATTCACTCTAAGGCTAAAGAAAAAATTGCTAAAATTGCTAGCGAATATATAAAAGATGGAGATATCATCTATCTTGATGCTGGAAGTACAACGGAAATTCTAATTAAGTATCTTGAAGATAAAGAAAATATTAAAGTTGTAACTAATGGTATCTCTCATTTAGAAGAGTTAAATAGATATGGAATCGAAACTTATCTTCTTGGTGGTGAAGCTAAATTTACTACTGGAGCCACTGTAGGAATAGGTGCTGTAACTTCTTTAAGGGGTTACAATATAGATATAGCTTTTATAGGAGCTAATGGAGTAACTAGCGAAGGGTATTCCACTCCAGATACTAAGGAAGCTATGATAAAAAGCGAAGCTATCAGTAGGGCTAATGAGATTTATTTCCTATGTGATTCATCTAAATTTGGAAAAAAATCTTTCGTAGTCTTTGCTACTCTAGAAGATGGAACTCTTCTAACAGAGGGAGAGGTTCCAGAGGAATTTAAAATAAAATAATTTTAGGAGGGAAAAATGATATATACACTTACACTTAATCCTGCTATCGATTACTATATGAGCATGGGAAATTTTCAACTAGGAAGCCTTAACTCATTGGAAGAAGGGTATACTTTACCAGGTGGAAAAGGAATAAATGTTTCTAAAGTTTTAAAAAATTTCTCTGTTGAAAGTAAAGCTCTAGGATTTGTTGGAGGATTTACAGGGGATTATATTAAAAAACACTTAAATGAATATGAAATAGAAAGTGATTTTATAGAACTTCAAGAAAATACTAGAATAAATATTAAATTAAAAACTAAAGATTCTGAAACAGAGATAGCTGGAAAATCTCCTACTATTTCTAGAGAAAATGTAAAGGAATTATTAAAAAAATTTGAAGAAATAAAAAAAGATGATGTAGTAATATTATCAGGAAGTGTACCTAATTCTATTTCTAAAAGTATTTATGCTGATATTATAAAACTTTTACCAAAAGATTGCAAAGTTATATTAGATACTAGGGGATTACATTTTGTAGAAGGATTAAAAGAGGGAGTATTTTTAACAAAACCAAACAATCATGAATTGGAAGAGTTTTTTAATAGAAAATTAAACAACATAGAGGAAATTATACAAGCTGGAAAAGATTTACAAGCTTTAGGAAGCAAAAATGTATTAATCTCTTTAGGAAAAGATGGTTCTATATTAATTACAGAAAAAGAGGTATATATAGGAAATGCTCCACAAGGTAAACTTATTAGCTCAGTTGGTGCTGGAGATTCTATGGTGGCTGGAGTTGTATACGGAATAGCAAAGGGAATGACTCTTGAAGATAGTTACAAATATGGTATAGCTTCTGGAAGTTCAACAGCCTTTTCTGAAGGACTTACAACTTTTGAAGGAATGAATAGTTTATTAAATAAAATAGAGATAAAAAAATATTAAGGGAGGCTCAAATGATAACAAATTTACTTACACTTGAGTGTATCAATTTAAACTTAAAAGGTCAAACTAAACAAGAAATCATTGATGAAATGGTAGAGATTCTTTATCAAGGTGGAAAATTAAATGATAAAGAAGAGTATAAAAAAGCTATTTTAGCAAGGGAAGCTCAAAGCTCTACTGGATTAGAAGAGGGAATTGCTATACCTCATGCTAAAACTTCTGCTGTTAAAATACCTAGTATAGCTTTTGGATTATCAAAAAATGGAGTAGATTATGAATCTTTAGATGGAGAACCATCAAAACTATTTTTTATGATAGCTGCTCCAGCTAATGCATCAGACACTCATATAGAAATTTTATCAAAACTAACAACTATGTTATTAGATGATGAGATAAGAGAAAAATTATTAGAGGTTAAAACTGAACAAGAGGTAATAGATATCCTTACTTCAGATATAAAAGAGGAAGAGAAAAAAGAAGAGGAAGTATCAGATGAATTCTCAGAAGTTTTAGCTGTAACAGCTTGTCCTACTGGAATAGCTCATACATATATGGCTGCTGACGCTCTTATAAAAAAAGCTAAAGAGATGGGAGTAAATATCAAAGTAGAAACTAATGGTTCTACTGGTGTAAAGAATGAGATAACTGCTGAAGAGATTAAAAGAGCTAAAGGAATTATAGTAGCAGCAGATAAAAATGTAGAGATGGAGAGATTTGCTGGAAAACATGTAGAAATTGTACCTGTTAAAGAGGGAATAAAAAATCCAGAAACTCTTATAAAAAATGCTTTAAATCAAACAGCTCCTATTTACACTGTAACTACTAGTGGAGAAAAAACTCCTGCTAAAAAAGAAAAAACAGGATTCTATAAACACTTAATGTCTGGGGTATCAAATATGTTACCATTTGTTGTTGGAGGAGGTATCTTAATAGCCCTATCATTCATGTTTGGTATTCAAGCTAGCAATCCTAATGACCCATCTTTCCATCCTGTAGCAAAACTACTTAGTGATATTGGTGGAGGAAATGCTTTCTTCTTAATGATACCTGTTATGGCTGGATTTATTGGAATGAGTATTGCTGATAGACCAGGATTTGCTCCTGCTATGGTAGGAGGACTTATCTCTCTAAATAATGGTGGTGGATTCTTAGGAGGACTTATTGGTGGATTCCTAGGAGGATATGTTGTAGTTTTATTAAAAAAATTATTTGCTAAATTACCTAATAGTTTAGAAGGGTTAAAACCTGTTTTATTATATCCTCTATTTGGTATATTTATCACTGGTGCTTTAATGTATGGAGTTATTATCAATCCAATAGCTGCTCTTAACAGTGGAGTTACTAACTTTTTACAAGGACTAGGAACAGGAAACTTAGTTCTATTAGGAATTTTAGTTGCTGGAATGATGGCAGTTGATATGGGAGGTCCTATTAATAAAGCTGCTTTCACATTTGGTATTGCTATGATAACAGCTGGAAACTATTATCCTCATGCTGCTGTAATGGCTGGAGGAATGGTTCCACCTCTTGGAATAGCTCTAGCTACTACTTTCTTTAAAAATAAATTTACTAAAGATGAGAGAGATGCTGGAAAAGTTTGTTATGTAATGGGATTATCATTTATCACAGAAGGTGCTATTCCATTTGCTGCTGCTGACCCTATCAGAGTAATTCCTGCTTGTATAATTGGTTCTGGAATTGCTGGAGGATTATCAATGTTCTTTAGAGTACAATTACCAGCTCCACATGGTGGATTATTTGTATTACCAGTTATGACAAACCCTATTATGTATCTAGTTGCTATAATAGTAGGTTCTGTAGTTACAGCTTTAATCTTAGGATTTATTAAAAAACCTGTTCAAGAATAATATTATATTAATGTAAGAAAAAGACAGACTAATTTATTGGTCTGTCTTTTTTAAAAGTTAAGATGAATAAAAACTTCTCTCTCTTCATTTACTTCTATTTTCTTTATTATCTGTTTTAATATCTTATTAGCTTCTTGCTTACTCTCAGCATTCTTTAAATTACTTAAAGCTTCTATAAACATTTTCTTAAAATCTAAATTTTGTTTTACTTCATTTCTTTCATTCTCTAATTCAATAATTTTAGCTTCTATATCAATTAATGAATTTTGTATATCAACTTTCTTACTTTTAAATTGCTCTTTGGTAATATCTCCATCTGCATAAAGCTCAATTAAATTTTCTTCTCTTGTTTTTAATTTACTCTTTTGAGCCTCTAATTTCTTTAATTCACTATCTTTATTATTATTCTCAAGTGGAATTTTATTCAATTCATCTAAAAATTCACTGTTAAAAAGCTCATCTAAAACTTTCTTATCAAGAGTATCACTCTTTATACTTCTACTACACCCAGTACATCTATAATAATATGTTCCTTTTCTTCCAGCATTACCTCTAAATTTAGAGCCACAAGTATGGAAAAGTAATCCTGATAATAAATAGGAAGTCTTCTCTATATTTCTCATTCTTAATTCTTGGTTCAAAGACATTCTATTGGCAACTTTTTCCCAAGTATCAATATCTATAATAGGCTCCCAATCTCCTTTAGCTTCTACTATTTTAGTTTCATCAGGATTTTTCATTGGTTTAAATGTTGTTTTGTTCATTTTCCTTTTTCCAAATATATTATATCCAGCATATACTTTATTATTAAGCCATTGCTTTATAGTACTTCTATCTTTTCCAGTCATTCTCTCAAGAGCTACTATTCCATGACCTTTTAAATACTCCTGATAAATATATTTTATTAGTTCTGCTTCTTCAGGAACTATTACCATTTTTTTATCAATAATCCTATATCCATATGGAGCATTATTCATTCTTTTTCCTTCTTTTACTTTAACTATCATATTATCTCTTACCCTATCAGCATTATCAAACCTAAAAAACTCAAATATGGCAGCTAATATTGTAAGAATAAGTTTTCCCATTGGGCTATCACTATCTAGTGTAGGATTATTTATTAATTTTAATTTAACATTTAAAAGATTAAGTTTATTAAACAGTGAAAGAAAAGCAAAGGCATCTCTTGCTATTCTAGAAACATCATAGGCTATAAAGTAATCAATCTTACCTTGATTTTCTTCAAGATATTTTTGAGCTTCAATAAAACCTTTTCTATTTCTATTTCCACCACTCATAACATCAGTAAATTTTTTTACTATTTCTATATTGTTATCTCTAGCAAAGATTTCCCCTCCCTTTTCTTGAGTTTCTAGGGAGAGGTCCTCTTTTTGCATATCTGTACTTACTCTAAAATAAGCTATTGCTTTCTTGACCTCTCTCATCTAAAGTTATTCTCCTTTTTGTTTATCATATAATTTCTTTATATTATCTTGAATCTCCTTTAAAGTTTTATCATTCAATACTTCTTTACTTCTTATAATCATCTTCTTACCTCCTATCCTAAAACAATTATAATATCAACTGGCTTTTCACTGTCTATTCCCTTGTAAATTTCTACTATCATATTTATTCCTCCTAAGCCCCAAGTATTCTTTTGAAAAGTCCTCTATGCTTTAAGCTATAATTCTCAGCTTTCAACTGCTCAATCTCTCTTTGAAGTTTATGCTCTCTTTCTCTATGTTGTCTTAGTAATATTCTCATTTCCTTATATTTACCTATCCAACTTTCATTAAGGAACTGTTGTTCTGCTATTATGAAATGTAATCTAGCTATTTCAACTCTATACTTATTAATTTCTCTTTTCTTTGCTTGTTTACTCATATAACCAACTCCTAATTTTATCGAATAAAGATTTTTTCTTATTTTGAGATATAACATTTTCTTTATCTTCAGATTTAAAATTTATAGAAAAATAAACTTCATATAATCTTCCATTATCATTGAAACTATTGTATGTTATATAATATTCTTCAAATTCAATAGAATTAACCTCTTTTTTCAGTCTATTCAAAACATCATCATCAACACTTTTTATATCTTTGTCATAGACTGATACACTATAATTTTCTTCTCCTGTTTTTATGTACCATTCTTCCATATGTTCTTTTTTATTTTTTATCTCCTCACAAATACTAGCTATAAAAAACTTTATATCAATTTCTCTATTTTTCAATTCTTCCTCTAAATACTTTTTTCTTTTCTCTTTTAAAGTCATTTATAACCACCCAAGTTCTTTGTAAGCTTCTTTTAATTGCTTTGGTGTAATTTTTTCTTTTGTTAATGTTTCTAAAACTGTATCACATATAGAAGTGAAATATACAGTAAGAATGTCTTTGTGAATGGATACAAATCTTTTCCATTCCTCATCACAGTAATCATAACCTAAATAATCGTTTGAAACATCTTTTGTAAAATCAGCAGGGCTTAAATTTTCTTTTAAATAATTCACTAAATCAAAAGGTTTTTCAATAACTTCTTTAAATCCTAAACTTTTTAAAAATAAATTAATCTCATCTAAGTTGTTAAAAAAAGCTGTAATAGTATTGCTAGTTATGATATCTACACATATACATTTTTTCTTTTGTTCATTATAACCAAAGTAAATTTCAGCAATAGCCCCTAAATTGTTAGCTAATTTAATTTCTTCGCCTGTAAAATATATTTTTTCTTCTACTAATTCCAAGCAATTAACAAAAACAACAATTTCTTCAATTCCGTCTTTTATAATGCAGCTTTCATTATTATTTTTAAATTCTTTCAAAATATATTCTTTAGTACTATTTTTTATTTTTACTCTATCTCCTATTTGAAACATTAATATTCCTCCTTAATAACTCTTTCTTTGAATACTTCCCAGTTTTCTTCTCTAATTCTTATTCTATTTCTTACAGCAAATATCCAAGTTCCAGCTATAAAATATATTGAAATATTCTCATCAAATCTATATCCTCTTTTCTTTTTAAGAATACTAGATTTATATTTTTCTAAGTTATCTGCATTAAATCTCATCTTATAAGCTCCAATCATCTTTTATTCTTACAGTTATATTTCTTTTCCATTTAGTTAAGTAAGTTTGTATTATTTCATCTTTAGTAAATCCGCTTTCTATACATATACAAATCCAAATACTAAAAATTATTAGTGTTTTATCTGTCCAAAGATATTTTTTAAACATAGAAATTAATGTTCTTAAATTTTCATTAATATCTTTTTCAAAAATTTCTAATCTTCTTGAGTAAATATCTAACATAGACTTTGTAAAATTATTTGCATTTACCCATTGTAATATAAAGAATAAACAATCAGTAAGTTCTATCAATTCATCTTCTCTTTTATACTCTTTCTTTTTCCAAGTCTTGAAGTTAAGTTCTTGTGGCAACTCTCTTAACCACTCTTGAAATTCATCATCAAGAGCTAGTTTTATATCCAGCAAAGTTCTTTTTCTTGGTATAAATCCATTCTCTCTAGGCTTAGCAACCTCTTCATCAAGTTGCTTTTGCATTTCTAACAAATCAATAAATTCTATGTCTTTAAATGATGACTTTAGTGTTTCTTTTGATATTTCTATAAATGTATTATCAAAGATATTTTCTAATTTTATTTCAGCACCACTTAAAATATTATCTTTACTTTCTTTGAAAAACATACCACTTGTAATCTTTAAAATTCTTTCTGTCATCATTCCATTTTCATTAATTACAGAAATTTCAAAATCTTTAACACATTGATATATCATTTTCTACCTCTTTCTTCTATTTTTTTGTTGGATAAGCATAAGTTATCTTTTTTCTTTCTCTTGGAGATTTGATTATCTTTCCAGAATTATTAATATAAAACTGTCTCTCTGCTAAATTACCTTTTCTTTTAAAATTCATTAATAATTTAGAATCTTTATTTACATAAATCATTTTATCAACAACAACCAAAAGCATTGCCTCTTGGTCTTTAGGAAAGTCAAGTTCTATTTCCTCAGAACATCTTAAAGCTCCTTTTTTAAATTTTAAAAATATTTTTTTTATTCTATTTTTCTTTCTAGTTTTTAGTTTCATCTTCTATCCTTTCAATTTTTTGTTTTAATTCTTCTAAGCATTTTCTACATAATGTTACAACAGTACTTGAACAGTCATCATGTTTTATTCTTAAATCAAAAACCTTTGATTTTTTATCATGGCAAGAAGAACAATGATTATCCCTATATTTACTATTTTCTATTATTATCATTTTCTACCTCTTTAAAAATAACACTTTTACCATCTTTTCTTTTTCCACCACTGCAATTAGGCATTAATTCGTTTGGTAATTCACCACATCTTAAAAAAATATTCTCGAAAAAGTTGTCAAAAAAACAATTTTCACACTCTAAACCACAATCTTCTTCAACTCTTAATGTTATATATCCAACATTAAAAGTTTTACCTACTTCTAAATTTTCAAACTCTTCTTTAGTCATCTACTCCACCTCTATGATTATATTTTCGTTAGGAGAGTAACATTTATTATCGTCTCCTAAACTTTTTATAAATTCTCTTACAGCATTTTTAACTTTTTGGAAACTTTCTCCATCATAATCTATTCGGTCGTTCATATCTTCATATCCGTTAGCGTTGACATAGTCTATAAAATAGTCTGAAATATATTCTATGAAGCTCTCTTCAAAAACATATTCCATATCAGTTCCATAAATTATATATCCATCTTGTATGATTTCTTTTATTTTCTCAATATCATCACTACCAATAAGTTCAATATCACTATACTCATTGTAATAACAAACATAGTCTTTTTTATAATTTTTAATATTAATTTTTCCCATTATTCCACCTCTTCAACTAACCTTTCTATATAACTTTCTATCTCTTCCCAGTATCCTGTATCTTCAACCTCATAGTTCCATAACTCTTTATCATTGTATATTTCTCCTATATAAGAGATAATATAGTATGTTTCTAATTCCAAATCCTTTGCTACTTTATATTGTTTATCATTAAACGAAAAGTCTACTCCAATACCGTTATCAATTAATTTTCTTAACATCATCTTTACTTTCTCCTATACTAATCTAGCTTGTATCTGTGTAATATGTAGATACTTGCTACCAACTCTCTTTTTAATCTCAAGCCTATTT
>ERZ506905.408-NODE-408-length-16515-cov-19.1275_pt1 | contig 16515 bp, 12 predicted proteins | sample MGYA00513175_ERZ506905 | MGnify/ENA metagenome assembly ERZ506905
GTCAACAATAAAATCAAGCAAATTAAGCGACGAGCTTATGGCTTCCGAGACGATCAGTACTTTTTCTTAAAAGTCAAGGCCGCGTTCCACGGACTTCCGAGATGAACCAAAAAGAAACCGAGGGAAAGACGAAGGAGGAGTTGAGTCTCGAAGCAAAGCTGCTCGCTTGGCTCAATCAGCACTCGCTCATTCAAATTTTGGACTGGTTCCGTTGTGTCGACTACGTCGCCGCAACGGGGAATGCCAGTGCATCCAAATGGACAACGGAAACGACGAGACGCGACCAGCTCTTTCTCAAGATGTTGGGCGTGAAGTAATTCGTGGGGGCTTTAGACGACTTTAAGGAAGCTCTTCAAAACCCCCATCTCTGAACGATGGGGGAAGCAGATTTGTTTAAACGAGTGACTTTTGACCAGGTGTTGAAAAGCGTCGAAAGTTCCCGTGAACGTTAGTCGTTCGATTTTTCCGAATAATGCTGAAACAACTCGATATTTGCCTAAAAATTGGGCAAATATCGTTTTCAAGAGTCGGCAAGGCCCCATGGCACTCGAGACGAAGCGCGCACCAGAGTTTCGGGGTAATCCCTAAAAACAAGGAAAACCTCACTAGGTCGGTCAAGCAAAGCTCGAAATCTTGAAAAGCCCCTGGAAACAGGGGCTTTTCGCTTGCATCAAGTTAGTGTCTATTGTATAATATGTACACTAACTTTGGAGCAGAACTCATGGCAACCGCCAAGGAATACCCTGTCAAAATCCGCAAGATTCCCGTCCTCGATAAAAAGACGGGAATAACTTATTTCGAGATTCGTCGTACGCGTTACGATCCAGTCCGCAAGTACGAGGTCATTCTCAGTTCCGAGCGCACCGGCGAGAAGCTTGATCCAGAGGCCGGTGAGGTTGTTGCATGCCGTCCGAAGCGCGGAACCAAGCACGCTCAGCGTGCCGCTGGCGAAGCTGCGGCGGCTACTTCTACGTCGACTCCTGCATCGACCTCTCCTGCTACGCAGCCTGAACCCGTTCCTCAGCAAACGGTGGAACCCCAGCCGACCAGCGTAACGACGCGAGTCAACACGGGCGCGATTGACATCCTGACCATGGTCGGGAAGCATTCCGGGTTGGACGCCGCCGTTCGTGCTGCCTATCCGGACGGCGGAATCGCCGACAAGATCCTCTCAATTGCCCGGTATCTGGTTGCTACTGGCGGAGACACAATTCACAACATTGACGTTTGGCAGTACGACCATGACCTGCCGTACGAGTTCGGTATGTCCGAGGATGTCTGCTACGACCTGTTCGAGAGTCTGGGCTACGATTCAACCGGTGAACAGCGTCTGTTTGAGCGTCTGTCGGCTATTGGCGGCCCCGATCAACAGGTGATGGCCTTCGACTCCACTACCGTCTCGACCTATGCAGACGGGCTGAAGCCTATGGCTCGCCAGGGCTACAACAAGGACGGAGATGGCCTGGACACGTTCAAGTTGCTGTCGTTCTTCTCGCTCACCAATCAGCTTCCCGTCATGATGGATTTGCAGCCCGGGAACATTCCGGACGTCGTGTCAGTGCTCAATGCGATCAAGCGTCTCAAAATACATGGTCAGCTCCCCGTTTGCAAGTGTTCGGGGGATTTTTTGGGTACAACTCCCCCTGGAGGGCGCGTCCATGCGCGTCCTCCATTCAATACGTGGCGAAGCCACACCACTAAATTTGGCCTTTCGCGGATTCGTGTGGGTAATTCCTGCGCGGAATCGAATCGTCAAACTGTCGTGGAATAGCGCAGGCCGTTAGGCCGAGCATATGCCGCGAAAGCAGATTGACGAGGTGATTCAGCGCAAATAGCCTGTGGTTCGGGGAAAGCAAGGGCGTTAACGCCCGCCTTTTCCCCGAGCCACGTGGCGGCGAACGCCGGGGTGTCGGGGGCGGAACCCCCATTCTAGTCACTACCCGATACGGGCAGTAACGGGCTGCATCAAACAGCCCTCCAAGCTTCTTGAGCCAGCCATCACCGAGTTCTTTTCTTCCGATGTTCAAGCATCCGTTCACATCGGCGTTGATTTTTTGACCATTCGATCGAATGAAGAGCCCACCAATTCGCTTGCCCGAGCTCGGAACAAGATTCGCATTTTTATCCCCGTAATTAGGGAGCTGATCAAAATCTAGCGCCGACTGGCGAGAAGTGTAGCGTTCCTCTCGAACGATCACCTGGATCCCGTACTCCTCCGCCTTGTAGCGAATCATGTGAATCAGGCGGTTGAAGGGAATGTTCACGAAGTTTTGGTTATTGACCTTGCCAAGGTTGATATTCTGTTTCCAACCTTCGTTGTGGCCGATAATGATGGTTCCAAGATCGTTTCGAAGGCAGAACTGCACAACAAAACGAGAAACCTTATGCATCTTGTCATCGATGCGACAAGTGCGTTTCATGACCTTGGATCGTCGGTGAGTCTTTTTGCCATGAGACTGCAGACTGGCAACATCCTTGTTGTACATGGCATTGATGCTTTTCAACATGCCCCCTTTGACAACCACGGGACGAATCCCGCTGGCCGTCGACGCAAGGGTAACGATATTGCGAAGCCCAATATCAACAAGACATGCACGGCTGCCGTCAAGCAGAACGGTAGTCGAACAAGTGACCTCGTAGGTCAACTCAATGAAAAAGGCGTTCCCGTGCGGCACAATTCGCACGTCGCCGATAATCGTCTCCTTCTTTTTGGCATTGAAGGGTTGATTGTCGCAAGAACGGATCTTTAGAGGTGGAAAGCCCACGTCGTTCTTGTCGGTAAGAATAAGATTGCCTTCAACTACCTTATAACCATTGCGACCGACGACAAACGTTCGGTACTTCTTGCTATAGCCAGGCAATCTCGGCATAGCCTTGAACTTGCTGGGATCGGCCAAGTAGGCCGTCTTTGCCGCATGCCACGAGACGAACTGCTCATGAACAATTTGTGTTTGACGTTGAGCAGAAGCCGCAGACGGCATGCTCCTGTACAACTCAGTGTTTCCAGACCGAACGGCCTGATCCAGGCCGGCACGGTTGAGCCACGGCTCCTTGGCAAAAATTTTCTGACGCTGGATGTAGACTGCCTGATTGCCCAACTTTCGAGCGGCAGAACAAAGCATATGGCACGCATCGTAATGCAGATGCCCTGGCTTGACTACTATTCGTTCTACTCGCTGAGACATTTTATGACCGATCTACGCTGTGGCGCACACTGCGTCTACAACATCAACATTCATTTGGTACTGATCGTAGCTTATCGAAGAAAAGCAATCACCAGAGCCATACTCAGTACTATACAGGAAATTCTACACCGCATCTTGGATCGACTTGAGATTCGGATTTTCGATTTTTCCGGAGAGGCTGATCACATCCACCTCTTGGTTTCCATTCCGCCTCGCTATGCGATTTCCGATCTTGTCAACCGCATCAAAACGGCGACCAGTAGAGCCATTCGCCAAAAACATGCAAAAGCCATTGCTCCATTTCTTTGGGGAAATAGCTTCTGGTCCACTAGCCATTGCGCTGCTTCTGTCGGAGACGGACGCTCGATAGAGTCGATAAAGCGGTATATTCAAGGGCAGAAACTGCCGAGCTGACGCTCGGCCCGCTATCCATCCCCACCCAACGCTTCGCATTGGATGGGGAATTCCGCGGAAGTTGTTAAAGGACAACCTGAGCAATGGCAAAACCGATTGCAACGCTCGAACAAGTCGTGATCAGACCTGGGATCAGATAACTGTGGTTGATGACGTACTTGCCGATGTGAGTCGTGCCCGTGGAGTCAAATGCACAGCCAGCAACGATCGTAGCGTAAGTCGGGATGATATAGAGGCAGCCAGTAGCGGGCCAGGAGGCCACCAGAGCGAGCGGGGAAAGACCGAGGGCAATGGCAAGCGGATACAGCAGTCGCGTCGTAGCAGCCTGAGAGAGCACCACCGAAGCGACGCACATCAGACCGACTGCAAAGGTCCAGGGATGATCCTGCACGAATGCCTGCGTCATGGCCTTGATGTCGGGCAAATAGGCCGTGATGAGCGTGTCACCCATCCATGCAAGACCGAAGATGCAAATCACACCCGTCATACCAGCCTGGAACACCGAGCTCTTGGCCACTTCGTCAATATTGGGCTTGCAAAGGAGCGAGACGACGCCGGCAACCACAAGCATGATGATCTCGATGATATGCGTCATGGAGAGCGTCACAAGCTTGCCTTCGACCATGAAGGTCGGGCGCAGGGAGGGGATCGTACCGAAGAGCACGATCAGAACAGCACCGAGCACGAAGATCGCGACGGAAAGCTTGGCACCCTTCTTCGGCACAAAGGCAACCTTTTCACGAGACTCGCTCGCCTTGATGACGCCGGCAGCCAGACGACGCTGGTACACAGGATCCTTGTCGAGCTCAACGCCACGCTTGCAGACGGAAAGCGCGCCGAGGAAGCAGCCGATGAGCGTGGCGGGGACGCAGACCAACATGATCTGACCCATGCCGACGCCGAGCGGGCTGAGAAGAGCAACCAGAGCAGCCATGGCGGCGGAAACCGGACTAGCCGTAATGGCCTGCTGAGAAGCCACGACGGAAATACTCATCGGCCTTTCAGGACGAACGCCCGTTTCGCGAGCCACTTCGGCGATCACAGGGAGAAGGGCAAAGGCAATGTTGCCCGTACCAGCCATGAACGTGAAGAGATAGCACACCATCGGCGCCAGGAACGTGATGTACTTCGGGTTCGAACGCAGGATCTTTTCCGCGACGGACACCAAGTAATCCATGCCACCTGCGACCTGAAGGACGCTGGCTGCGACGATCACAGCCGTGATGATGAGCATCACGTCAATCGGCGGAGCGGAGGGAGCAAGACCAAAAACAAAGACGAGGAAGGCAAGGCCGAGACCGCCGGCGATACCGAGGAAGATGCCGCCCAATCGAGCGCCAAGCGCCAATGCGGCCAGGACAACTAAAAGTTCCAACCAGAACATGAGGGGTCTCCTTAGTCGAACGATTCGGAGATGAGAAAAAGCCGGCTGAGGCGGGGGTCAAAGAGTCTCAGCCGGCCGGTAAGGCGGGGTAATGCCTATTAGGATTGCTGGTGCTTCAGCAGCCCCTTCATTTCGCGTTCCTTCATGATGAAGCCCATGAAGGCGAGCATCGTCATGGCGCCGAGACGCGGGGTGATGCCAGTCGGGTCATACTGGGGCGCGACTTCAACCAGGTCGAAGCCGACGACGTTGCCCATCTTGGCGATGCCTTCGAGAACGTCGGTTTCGAAGACATAGTTGAGACCGCCGGGCGACGGAGAACCAACACCAGGGGCGGTGTTCATGTCATAGCCGTCAATGTCGATCGTGACGTAGTAGTTCTTGGCCTTCGGGATCATCTTGAGCACTTCCTGAGCACCCATTTCAAGAGCCTTGCGGGCCGGGATCACGACGGAGCCATAGTCATAGGCCGCCTGGAAGTCTTCTCGGGTATTGGAACCGAGGCCGCGCATGCCGATCTGGCACATCTTGGTGAAGTGCGGCATCTGGGAAACCATGCGCATAGGGCTACCGTTCGTATTGATGCGCATGCCGAAGTCGAGATGCGCGTCAAACTGAACAATGCAAAGGTCCTCGTACATGTCGAGAGCGCGGGCGATCGGGATGGTCACCGAGTGGTCGCCACCCATCATGACGGGCAGGGCGCCCTTCGAGATGATCTTGCGGACGGCTTCTTCAACGTTGTCGAACGTATTGCGGTATTCCATCGGGTCCATGTCAACGTCACCGCCGTCAACGATCTTGACCGGAGCAGCAAGATACTGTTCCAGACGTTCGGGATCCCAGAAGCCCGCGTCGCCGCGGCCATAGTGGCAGGAAACTTCACGAATGCGACGAGGACCGAACTTGGCGCCAGAAAGATAGGGGGCGCCCATGTCATACGGAATACCCATCACGCAAACGTCGGCGTCGTCCAGAGCGTCCAGATCCGTGCAAATCGGATACTTGGCAAAACTGGCGATGCCAGTGATCGGAAGATTGTGAATGGTTTCAGGCATAGCTTTCTCCTTTTTCGTGCGGCAAGAGAGGTGCACCGCTCGAAGTCAAGAAAATCTTATTTTTCGAAGGGAAAAGCTACAAAAACCAACAGTCTTCCTAACTATTACTATTAGCTATGCTAATGGTCAGAACTTTGTCAAGTCTCGGCGCAAAAGAACTCCTCCTTGGGATTGCATTCTATTGGGTCTCAGTATCCAATTATGCGATAGCGTTCATATGCGTGCGCTTTGGTGCGGAGTTCTGGCATTTCCGCCTGTCAAGCCCCATTTCAAGACACATGGGGCAACGTAAGAGAACGATGCTTTCGACGAGTCGCAAGAGCGTCCGCGTCCTATCGTAGGACTGGAATCGCTAATGGTTGGGAGAAAACGCGATGTAGGTCTTGGTCCCGCTTTTGGTGAGGATCCCATCAACCTCGCGGATTGGAGAAGGGCGGACTGTTGTGACAGAAAGGGGGAGTCTTTTCGTTGGGGGGCCAGAGTGTTGAGAAGCGACGGCCAGTCGAAGGTAACGGTGTGGAAAGACTGCAGGGGGATTCATGGAATGTGAACAGCACCCTGAGCATTCTCTTCCACCCCCATGTTGAGCGTCTTACCCCATAGGGAGCTTACCAATCAGGTGTACTCGGAAATAGTTGGGGTGCCTTCTCTGGTGGATCCTATCAGCACGAGCGCCGAACGCTGCTTTCGCTCGGTCGCCTTCGACCTCTTAGTGTTTACAATATAAAGGGTTAACCCGCGCTTATTAAAATCGAGCCTAATGTCTGGTTTGAGCCTGCTTTAAGCACACAGCCCTCCATCTCCACCAAGCAGCGCCCGATGAAGTTCAGCGGCCCTTTGTCGGCGGCTCACGCCGCCGAGTAATTAAAGAAGAGTGGGCTCTCTCGTTCCATGTCGAGGTCTGTGTGACAGAAGCGCGACTTGATCACTGCGGTCCACTCTCCAAGCAAAAGGAGCGGGTTGCGGCCTCTGCCCGGGAATGCGGCCTTGAGCTTCAGTGCGAAATACTCAAACTCTTGTAGTCGTAGGCAATGCGCTTGATGAGCTTGGCTCTCGTGTTCACACCCTCCAGTGGGCCGGTGCTGATGCGGTGCTTCCAAGCCGTCAGTATGCCGAAGCTGCGGTTCTTCAACATCCTTGCGAACGTCGCTGCATTCTTCAGGTTATGGTCCTGCGCCAAGGAATCAAATGCTTCAATGCACTCTGCAAGCATCTCCGCGGCTTCCTCCTGTGACCATGCATGCCAAATGCAGCGGACCATGTCCGCCAGAGGCAGCATCGTTGACATCAGGTTGTTCGCCCTTCGAATCTCTTCAAGGCGCTCGCGGATAGCCGGCGTGAGCGAGTGTTCCGGCATCACCAGATCCCAAGCTGCCGTTCGCAGAATCTTCCGAGCCGCCCTTGCTTGATCCGATTTCATGCCGAACTCTTCTTCTACTTCCCCGGCTTGGACTTGGCGAGCTTCTTTGAACACTTCAGCACTCAAATGCTGAATGACGTGAAACTGGTCAAAGATAATCTCAGCCTTAGGCAGGAACTTCTTGACGACGTTGGGGTAGGCAGCATTCATGTCGCAGGCCACGGCAATGATCTGATCTTGAAGACCACGGTCGACAAGCATCTGAAAAACGGACTCCACGGCCTTCTGCGTTTTGCCTTTGACCACTGCGAAGACCTGTCTGGTCTCGTAATTGATGAAGACTGTGGCGTATTTCTGTCCCTTGTGGATGGCGATCTCATCAACGGCAATGATCCTGAGGTCCTGAGTGTTCACATTGGTGAACAATGCCTCGAGCTGCTCCTTGTCAAGAGGAGACAGACACATGCAGATCACCGGCATCATCGGCGCGATGGACGTCGAAGTCGCGATTCTTCGCAGCATGATGAAGAACGCCCGCACCGAAACCGTCTCGGGCATTGACTTCATCATCGGCAGCCTCGAGGGCAGGCGCGTCGTCCTCGCACGCAGCGGCGTGGGCAAGGTCTTCGCGGCCCTCTGCGCCCAGACCATGATCCTCAAGGTCGGCACGGGTGCGGCGGTCGGCGAGTTCGTTCAGGAAGCTGCTGCCGGTCTTCGGGTCGACCGCAATGCCTTCGGAGAAGGCGTAGTCCGCAAAGAAGCTCGCGGGACCCTCGCCCTTTGGCCCGCCGGACGGACGGGAAGGGCGCCAGTTAACCGCACCCGTCACGTTCGACGCCAGAACTGTGTAAAAAAGGGGGGCTCCAGTCGGAGCCTCCCTTTTTCTTCCTGCGGACGCGTGCTCAGGCGAGGATCCCGAGCCTACGGCGCTCTTGCAGTTTGAAGAAAAGGCCGCCCGGATCCCTGCGGTCGTGGGCGGCGCGGAGCGGTCGACGAAAAAAGGAGCGGCCGTGAAGCCGCCCCTTCGGGCCGTCCCCTTCAGCCGTCGGCGGACGGAAAGGAGACTCGTCAGACAGTCGGGCGGATTATTTGCCCGGCTTGATTTCCTGGCTGAAGGCCTTTTCAACCGAGAACGGCCAGGCCTGGTAGCCCGTGCAGTCCTTGAGCTGAATTTCGACGGCAGGCGTCGTTTCTCCCCAACGGAATTCCATGATGGTCGGGTTGGGAGCGGAGGCGAACGCACCGGTCTTCAGGTCGTAGAGCGCGCCGGCGGTGGCCGAGTACATGACGATGGAGTCATGGTCGGGCTGGTACTCGACGAGCGAGGTCACGGCGGAGAAGAGTTCGTGGCCGCGTTCCTTGCCGAATTCCCAGACCTGTTCGACGGTCTTCTTCTTTTGGTCGATCTTGTAGACGACGGCGCGGGAGTACTTCATGTCGGGCAGAGCCGGCTGTTCCATGCCGCGGGCGTCGCCGTTGTCGAAGGCGGAGACGTAGATGATGTCGCCTTTAGACTTTTCATCGATCTTGAAGGCCGTGTGCTGCGTCCACGTCCAGTCGAAGTCGCCCTCGCACTTGGAGCCCTCGCACTTGATCTTCTGACCGTTCTTGTCGACCGGCGTCAGGAGCGCCTTCGTGAAGTCGCCCTTCCAGCCTTCGGGCGAGCCGAGGATCCACTTGACCTTCTTGTCGCGGCCGATCTTGATGATGGCCGACTGATGGCGGGAGGAAATGATGATGGAGTCGTCTTCCGGGTCATAGTCGACGGAGTTGACGTGCAGCCAGTTGCGGCCCGCGCCCGTGCCGACGATGTCGCCGAAGTCGTTCGACTCTTCAGCGGCGGAGAGTTCCTCGGCGGTGAGCGTCTTGCCGGCCTGAGCGGCGTCGATGTTAAGGCAGACGGCGCCCTGGTCGAGGACCTTGAGCACGTTGGAGCGGTAGACGTCGAGGATGTCCGGAAGGCGCCATTCGTCGATCACGTGGCCCTGTTCGTCCACTTCGGCAATCACGTCGCGGACGGTGCGCACGTGCTTGCCGTCGGGACGGATGTAGTTGGAGCTCGCCACGCGCAGGAAGTAGTGCCCGTTCTGGGCGTCGTCCATCGAGTGCGAGTAGTCGTTGTAGCGCATCGGGAGGAGGCGGTTGAAGACTTCGCGGCCCATGATGTCGTACTTGACGTAGCGCTGGCCGTAGCCCCAGGTGAGAAGACCGTCGTCATTCTGCTTGAAGCCCATCATGACGCCCGCCTTGTACATATCGCGAAGGTCGTAGATCGGGTTGGCGAACATGTACCAGCGGATGTCGCCGGCCGTGTCGATGATGGCGTTCTGCGGGAAGAAGTTCCACTGAAGGGCGCCGCCCACCGGGTTGTTCCAGACGGCGCGCGTGCCGATGCCGGACTTCTCGGCGATGTTGTTGATGAAGTAGAGGCGGTCCTTGAATTCCGGATCAACCTTCTTCACCTCGGTGCCGAAAAGCGCATGGCGCTCGGCTTTGATGCCGGCGACTTCCGTGTACGTGGGAGGCGCGTAGAGCTGATACGTGTCCTTGAAGTTTTCGGACTTGCCGCGCAGCGTGCGGGTGTAACTCACCTCGACCATGTTGACGTAGTCGGGATAGAGGCCGAAGACGGGAACACCGCCGTGGGTGAGCAGTTCGGTGCGGGAGACCTTGTATTCGATCGTCTGGCCGTTGAGCTTGGGCTGGATCTTGACGACGACGTTGCTGAGGTCGTAGCCGCCGTCGCGGATGACGGCCGTAAGCGGCGCAATGCCGTACGGGTTCATCATGACTTCACCGATGTGGCCCTGCATGATGTAGTTCGTGGCCGGACCCGACCCGCCGCCCATGGCAAGCGCCCCCATGGAAGCGGCCGCAATGCTCGCGGCGATCAGGCTTTTGGCAAAGAGTCTCATTTTGTTTCTCCGATTGGTCAGAAGGTTGGACTTCAATGACGAAGAAGTCTAAGCACGACGCCTCTTCAAAACCATGCGGACATACAGACCCCGAACAGGCCCTAATCCGCAAAAGCGGATTTCGAATTTCGACAAAAACCTGCAGGAGAAGGGAATTCGAGACTTGAGTCTGAAAACATCAATTTCGGAGAATCGGCACGGCGCGCAGATCTCCGAGGTGCTGCCTCATTTCGGAGAAGAGAAAGCTCCTTAGCCACTGGTGTGCGGGATCCCTGTCGACGCGGTCCGACCAGATGAACGAGGGCGTGAAGACCGAGCTCTTCTTGGAGCGTCCGAGAATGCAGAGGTCCGTCGTGCGGCAGAGCGCGTGCGCGGTCTGAAACGGGATGCAAGTCGTGGCCTCCGCGCCGAGGAGGAGGGGCACCGTGACGAAGTAGGGGGCCGAGAGAACAGGCGAGGCCTGTCCCGACGCATCGAGGCTCTCGATCACGGGAATGAGGCCGCAGTCGTCGGCCGAGGCCTTGGGAAGCGCGATCTGCACCGACTGCCGCGCCCTGACCTCGCGTTCCGTGAGCACCTGCCCCGAAAGGACGCGCCGGGCGAGCTCGGACGTGCCGCGCGCCACGTAGACGTAGGCGTCCTCGCAGATTGCGAGCCTGCGAAAGGTCGGGAAGGATTCCTGCGTTGCGTAGATCGCAAGGTCGATGCGGCCCTGATGGAGTTCGGCGTAGAAGTTCGAGGAGATCGAATGGAAGTTGAGCCTCACGCCGGGTGCATGACGGCCGAGCGCGCCGAGCACGGGCCCGAAGTAGGAGAGGAGCGCATTGTCGAGCCCCGCAATGCGAAAGACATGGCGGAGCTGCTCGACCGAAAAGACGCCGGGATCCTCAAGCGCCTCGAAGCCGCTCAGAAGCGCGTCCACTTTGGGCAGGAGCGAGCGCGCGCGAAGCGTGGGACACATGCGGTGGTCGCACCTCACGAAGAGCTTGTCGCCGAAGGTCTTTCTCAGGGATGCGAGCTGACGGCTCGCCTTCGAGAGCGAAAGCTGCAGCCGCGCCGCGGCTTCGCTCAGGGATTCGGTCTCGTAGATGGTTCGAAAGAGCTTGAGTTCATCGGCATTGACGATCATGGGAGCGACTTGCGGTCTTGTGGGTTGGTTTCGGCAGGAAAGGGGGGCCGCGAAAACCGGTCAGCCCCCCGGGGGGCGTTTTCGAGTATGCCAGACGCGAGGCGTTTCGGGCACGCCGACGTTCATCGACGTCAAGACTTCGTCCCGTTTTTTTGGTTCATCTCGGAAGTCCGTGGAACGCGGCCTTGACTTTTAAGAAAAAGTCTGGTCGGCTCCCTCCAAGAAAAAAAGAAGAGGGATGCGACAAACTGGAGTTCTCGGAAAGAGCGGGAAAACCCGTATCATCGCACCATTTAGTTTGATGGCATAATGAGAAGCATTCTCATTATGCATGAGCATTTCAACTGCTTGCGAGACGAAAATATGAAGAAATCCAACCAATTCGCAACTAGCTTTCCAGCGCAACCTCTTGTTGCTCCCGTTACGCTAGCGATTCTTTCCGCCATTTCCACGTTGTCCGTAGCTGAAACTGTTCAATCGGTTGAGACAGTGGTCGTAACAGCCACCCGTGTGAACCAGCCGCTGTCCGAGGCGGCCAGTTCTATAACGGTTGTGTCGGAAAAGGAGATCGCGCAAACTCAGCCTCTGACGTTTGCCGAAATTCTGGATACGATTCCGAACGTAGATACGACGTCCTCAACTTCGGTGATGTATAACCGCGTGTCTATTCGAGGCTCTCAACCCAATCAAATAACATATCTGATTGACGGCATGCGTCAGGACGACTTGACGATGGGCGGCAACCGTCCGATGGGCGTCTTTGCCGACCCTGAAATCCTTAAGCAGGTGGAGGTTCGAAACGGCGGCGGCAGCGCGCTGTACGGCAACGGCGGCATCGGCGGCACGCTTGCTCTGGAAACGAAAACGGCCGCTGATTTTCTGGCCGACTCGGACAAGGACTTCGGCGCTCTCGTCAAGGTCGGCTACGGTTCTGATTCCATCTCATGGTCGAAAAGTGCCTATGCGTTTGGACGCAGCGATATGTGGGACGTTGTAGCCGGCGTAACACGCAGAGATTCTGGTGCGGCTAAAACGTCATATAAGGGACTGCGCTCCACGGCGGACGTGGACAATGATTCGACGTCCGTCTTTATCAAGGCCACGCTTTCTCCGACTGACAACAATGCAGCTACGCTTTCCTATGCCTATGACATCGCGCACAACGACAGTGAAAAGGGGACTCGGTTCGACAGTTACCGCTATGAGCAACACCGCATCATCGGCCAGTGGGAGTACGAATTAGACGAGTTCATTAATCTCAAGACCGGCCTTCAGTACGCTCAGTCGAATTTCAATTTTGAAAACAATGTTCCCCGTATCTTTAAGGACAAGTTTGAGTCGTTCAGCGGAAACTTTCAGAACACGAGCCGTTTTGAATTGTTCGGTCGACACGACCTAACCTACGGTTTAGACTTTTCCCGCACGGAGCAAAGCGGGTTAACTAAGGATTCAGGCGAATGGGCGGATGACACTTCGCGCCCTGATGCCGAAGGCCTGGACGCAGGTGTTTTTATCGAGGATCAGTACAAGCTGACAAATTACCTCGCCATCGCGCCCCAGCTACGCTGGTCGTACTTCAAGCGCCAGTCTAACGCAGATTATCCGTCCCTGTCGGACAGCAAGCTCACGCCCGGTGTCACGGTCAAGCTCACGCCGATAGAAGAGGTGATGTTCTGGGGCTCCGTCACGATAGGCTATCGTCCGCCGATTCTTGACGAGATGTATTACCGTATGGACTATTCGAGCTGGGGAATCCAATCAGTGGTCATCCCAAATCCGGATCTCAAGCCTGAAAAGTCCGTCAACTACGAAATCGGCACTAGCCTTGACTTTAAGAACCTTAGCGGTGTTGGCGATCGGTTCACGGCTCGCGCCTCTGTCTTCTACGATGATGTGAAGGACTTCATCAACGTGGAAGTGGAACCTGACAACAGCGGCAGTTTGCCGGTATTCATCTACCGTGCGAAGAATCTGGGCCACGTCGTGAACAAGGGCATCGAGCTTTCGGCTTCGTATGTAATTGACAGCTTCAAAGTGTCGGCATCCTACGGCTACCTCAAGTCGGAGAACAAGGATACGAACGAGCGCGTGACCGGCGTCACGCCTCAGTCCGCCAATTTACGCACCGGCTACAGATTTGAGGAAGTTCAGCTCGAACCCTGGTACAAGCTTCATTGCGCCAAGGGCGGTTGGACTTCCCAGGATAAATATCAGGGCGGCTATGCTACGCATTCCGTCGGCCTGACCTGGACGCCGAAGATTCCGAACTTCTACACCGTGAGAGCCGGCATTGCCGTCGACAATCTCACAAACAAGAAATATGTCTCGGTAACGGATTCCTACGGCTACGCCCGTTCATTCCGCGCGTGGCTCTCGGCTCAGTTTTGATCATTTCTGACTGCGGGCGGAGCGTCTCTTCAAGCGGATGCTCCGCCGATTTTTTAACATGATTCGGACGACTAACGGAGGCCTGAAGCGACTTCTTCTCGCTTATCTGTTCAATCGGGCTCGTTGGAGGCTGTGGCTTCTTTTCGGCGTCGTTCTGGCGGCCTATGCCTTCAACATCAAGCTTGCGGTTCTCTACAACGATTGGAATGGGCGCTTCTTCAACGCCTTGCAGGCAGTGGACAGCGACGGCATCTTTCGTGAGCTTCTCTACTTCATCGGACTTGCCGCCGTCATTATCCTGCTTTTGGTCTGGGCTGGATATCTCAAGGACCGCCTTACGCTCGCGCTTCGCCGAGACTTGACGTCACTCTTCTTCAACCGGTGGCTGTCACCAGACAGCGCGCATTACTTGCTAAGGGAAAGTGGACGCGAGCCCGACAACCCCGACCAGCGAATCACTGAAGATGTCAAGACACTGGTGGCCTATGCAGTGAGCCTTGCCGTAAGCTTCTACGACTCACTTCTAACCATCGGTAGCTTTTCGGTGATCCTATGGAATCTGTCGGGATCTGCAGTCCTGTTCGGCTTCACGATTCCCGGCTACATGTTCTGGACATGCATTATTTACACGCTGATCGCAACGGCTATCACGCATTTCATCGGACGCAAACTTAAGCCACTCAACATTGAGGCGCAACATCGCGAGGCCAACCTCCGTGCCGCTCTCATCGAAAAGCATCGGCATTCGGATTCAATTGCGGGTGCTCGCGCTGAAAGCGTCGAGGTAGCGGGATTGAAGGATCGTCTCGTTTATCTGGTGGATGTGCAGATGGCGCTGCTTAAGCGGAAGAGGGATCTCGACCTTTTTACTGTTAGCGTTGGGCAGTTTACGCATCTGGCTCCGATCTTTTTCGCGCTTCCTTCATTTTTGTCAGGTTCCATTCAGCTCGGCGGCCTGATGCAGATACGGGGAGCCTTCAACGATGTCGCCCGATCATTGTCCTGGTTCATCATGGCCTATGACGATTTGATGCGGCTCGCCGCTGCATACGAACGTCTTCAAAGATTGGAGCAAGGTCTTACAGATGCAGACGAAACTCATTGCTCGCTCGCCGCGGCGCGTATAGCTTCGGACGTGCCATTGGCTGCAGATATGACGCTGAGCGTCCCGTTTGGAGACAAAATCCGAACGGTTGGCGTCGACCTGAAGCTCAGCCCTGGAACGATCACCCTGGTGACAGGTCCTTCAGGCATAGGTAAAAGCACGCTTCTACAGGTGCTTGCAGGCTTTCGCGGCGGCTTTCAGGGAGACATAGCCTCACGCGGAAGAATATTTTGGCTCCCTCAACGAACCTATCTTCCGAAGGGGACGCTCAAGGCGGCGCTCACGTATCCGATGGCCCCAGGCGATGTGCCAGGCGATTCTGTTCGGCAGCTGCTCGCCGATGCTGGACTGGCGCATCTTGTTGGAAAGCTTGAGGAAACAGCTGACTGGATGACGCTTTTGTCCGGCGGAGAGCAGCAGCGATGCTCACTTCTAAGAGCTGTTTTGGCTTCGCCTGACGTACTGCTTGCAGATGAAATGACAAGCGGTCTCGACGAGCCTGAAGTTGGAAGAATGATCCGACTCATGCGACGCCGGCTTCCAAATACTGCCATTCTGATGGTTTCACATCAAGACGCCGTTCGCGCGCTAGCGGATGTCGTCATCACGCTAAACGGAGATACTCATGGGCAATCCATTCATTCCCTTTCCACGCAATGAAAACATCATCATTGTTGGCGACACGGCAACCGAAATTCTCGGAGCTCTGAGAATCTTCGGCAAGGGACTCATAGGAGGCGAAGTGCCTTCGATGGAGCTGCGTCATCCCAACGAAAAGCATCTGGAGTGCATTTCGTGCTTTTTGAATCATCCGGAGCAGATTCTTGCGCCTGCCGTCAGAAAGATCGGGGCAGATTTTGTCCTGCTTGAGGCCAACGGAAAGGCTGGATTCGATCCGAGTACCGCAGAAGGGCGCCTGGTTGAAATGGGCATCCCTGTTAAGGTGCTGGATGTTAATGGAACGCCCGAAGAGGTGCTTAGACGAGCAGGTGAACTGTTTGGAGAGCAGCGACAGGCTGAGCGCGTGATTCGTGAGAGAAGCGAGCGCCTTGAAGCCCTCTCAAAACTTGAGGTGCCGAAGGGACAGACCGCCGTCATCCTTCTCGCCATTCGGAGTCCTATCAGGCACGAAAGCTATGTATTCCGCGTTGCAGCTCATAGCGAACTGTCACAACTTCTTGCCGAGCAATGGGACGTGATCAATCTATTCGAATCTTCGAGAGAGCTCGATCAGATCGAAGGCATTCAGCCTCTTGGCGACATTTCGGAACTTTTGATGAAGAATCCAGACGTCATAGCCATCGTAGGCGATACTGCGGCGGGGGGAGCCGTGATTCGAAAAGCCGTAAAGACTCATCCTGAACTGCAATCATACAGAGCTCTGAGAGAAGGACGAATCGTCGGGGTCCCGTACTACTGTCGTCCCCTTGAATGGCAGGCACCCATGATTCTCGAACGTTGGGCAGACGCGTTGATGCTTTAATTGGCAAAGACTCTGCACCTCATGATCAATCGAGTGCGTGATCTCGACCATGATATTGCAACGGTGTTGAAGCTACTGCCTGAGGCAGCCAAGC
>ERZ506905.435-NODE-435-length-15742-cov-12.8805_pt1 | contig 15742 bp, 12 predicted proteins | sample MGYA00513175_ERZ506905 | MGnify/ENA metagenome assembly ERZ506905
ACCCGAACCAATAATACCACGGAACGAGTCAATCGGGAAATCAAGCGCCGTACAAAGGCGATTGGAGCTTTTCCAGATAGCCAGAGCGCTCTGATGCTGGTCTGTGCCCGGTTGAGCCATGTAGCAGCAACAGACTGGGGATCCAAGAGATACCTGAATATGGACCATCTGTTTGAACTTGAATTTCAATGCCAGGCAGATGACCAGTTCACTGCCAGTTAACCCTGTATACCAACGGCTGAAAATGAATTTGCGAAAGATTATTGGCACAATCTATCTTTATAATCTAAAGGGCATTTTCTCCATACTCTTCCTCATACCACTGAATCGTCTTTGCCATCCCCACATCAAATGCTGTCTCCGGACACCATCCCAATTCATTACGGATCTTAGAAACATCCAGAGAATAGCGCACATCGTGCCCTTTCCTATCTTCCACAAACTGAATCAAACTCTCTGTCTTATTCAAGGTTCGACAAATAAGACGAACAATTTCAAGCTTGCTGCGCTCCTCCCCTGCCCCAACGTTATAGATTTCTCCTACCCGTCCATGCTGGAGAATCATATCGATAGCCCGGCAATGATCATGAACGTAAAGCCAATCACGTACATTACTGCCATCGCCATATAGGGGAAGTGGTTTCTTCTTAAGGGCAAGCTGTATCATTTTGGGGATGAGTTTTTCTGGGTGCTGAAACCTGCCATAATTATTGGAACTGCGGCTGATGGTGACAGGGATTCCATACGTACGATAATAGGACAGCACGGCTAAATCAGCGGCAGCTTTTGAACTGCTGTAGGGACTTGACGGCCGAAGCTGGTCCGTCTCCTTAAACCCAGGTGCTGCGGCTGATAGGGGCAAATCACCATAAACTTCATCCGTTGAGACCTGCTGAAAACGTTTAATTCCATAGATCCTACAGGCTTCCAGCAATGTTACCGTTCCCAGTACATTCGTTTGATAAAAGATACTAGGGCTATCAATGGAGCGGTCCACATGGGATTCAGCCGCAAAATTCACAACCATATCAGGGCGTTCAGCTGCAAAAAGCCGATAGATGGCCTCCCTATCGCAGATATCCACTTTTACAAAGCTGAATTTCGGCTGATTCATAATGGGTCTTAACGTGCACAAATTACCCGCATATGTCAGTTTATCTAGGCAAATGATACAGTCATTCGGATGGTTTTTCAGCATATGAAAGATAAAGTTACTGCCTATGAATCCGGCACCGCCGGTTATGAGGATTTTCATATTCATGCTCCCGACATTTCAAACATATATGAAAGTCAATTTTTCCTTAGGTCACACAAACAAATAATTTTTAATGCTGAAAATTATCCCCGCTTACATCCCAAAACTTTTTGAAATGACTCTCCCCATGATTTTTATAAAAACATTCCTCAATTAATTTAATAATTTCATTCTTTGTTTTACCATTAAGTTCTGAATCTAGGTCATCTATAGAATGAGAATTTACATCAAATAGCTTCTTTGCTTCAATGTTCTCTGCATAAAATTCATGAGAATCAAGTCCATTAAATTTAATAAACGTCTCTAAAATTCTTCGTGCTGGATTCAATAGTAAATCGCAAGAGGCTTCATTGCAGTTATAAAGGAATTTTAAGTCCTTCCATAATGACTCATAGCTAGTTTTAAAATCATCTTCTTTCGATTCAATATAATGAATTTCAGTATGTTTTCCAGTGGGGAAAAAATGAATATGCCAAGCACCCTTTGCACCAATATTTTTCAACTTAGACTGTTTTAGATATTCATACCTATAGGAAGCGTTCAGATAAAAGTGCTTATTATGAGTTAGCAATATGAATATACTTTCTCTGTCCTTTTTCATTTCTTCATTGAGCTTGGACATTATATAATATTGAAAATATTCATCATTTGAATTCATTGGATCATCAAAAATAATTACCTTATTTCTGACACTCTCATTCTCCTTAATTTTCCCCCAAAAATATAAGAACCCAATAAAATTAAGTTCACCAGAAGATAATGACATTATATCTCTTACTTCTTTATCATCACGATTTTTTACTATATAGTAACCTTTTAAATTAGGATTTTCCTTTATTAACGAAAGTTCAAATGGTGCTTTTCCAGCTAAAAGTTCATTAATTCTATTGGCTAGTACCATTTCATTTTGCGTTTGCTTCTGTAAATCTTGAATTTCTTTTTCTATTATTTTCTTCGATTCATCTAATCTATTAATTTTAATTTTTATTTGTTTTTCATCGCATTTTATTTTCTCTAATTTGTTTTCTTTATCGTCCAATTCATTTTTGATAGATAAATAAGCTTCCTCATGAGTGTATTGATATACTTTGTCTAGACGCAAACGATTCTGAGCATCATCGATTATTTTATCTACGCTCATAGAGTTATTTATTACAGTAAGTTCATTAATTTTTCGTACCAAATCAGTCAAAGAATTTGGGCATTCAATTGAGAGTGACTTTGAAGGGGTAAACAAGTTCTTTTTCTTTTCATCTAGTGCACTTTTAAGAATTATTAAAAATTTATTTATGGACTTTTTTACCTCAATCAATTCCTTTTCTAAAAGCAGAGCTTCTTTACTATATTTTGGATAAAAATCATCAATATTAATTTTAATTTTTTCTAAGTTATCAATATAACTATTTACGTCTTTATATTTTTGTTCTATCGTATTTTGAAAATTTTCTATATCTTTTCCCGCAAAATATTGGGATAATTCGTCTAAAGAATCTTCAGTTACTTTATTCCCGCAAAAAGCACAAATATCTCCTGCTTTGTGTAATTGAATTCCAGTTTGCGCAAATTCTTCTTTCTTTGGGTTACCTTCCAATCGCTTGAGAGTTATTGCTCTTTTTACAGAATTAGTCAAAATATCATTTACGCCATCGAGTAAGTTATTCAAATCACAATCGAAATCATTAATTTTATTTGCTTTTTTCTCTTTTACAGTTAAATTTTCTAAAGCTTCCTTGCGCGTACTTTCATCTAATTTGGCGGATTGCTCAATTTCCGCCTTCAAAGTATCTCTAGTGTAACTAGGATTAGCAATTTGAGGTTTATTATTTTTAATCTTTCTCGCTATATCTGATTGTTTCTCCTTGAATACATTAAGAGCACGATCATAGTCTTTTTTCGCAGCTTCTAGTCTATTGCCAAAATGTTCAGTTTTACCGTCTAATACTTCCAATTCATTTTTCTCATTGTCAATATTTGCTTCGATCTGATTAAGCTGATTATGTTTTTCTTCTAAAGAACGATTAATCTCAACATTCGCCTCTCCAAGAATAATTGCGTTAAGTTTTTCATTTTTACCAATTACACTTTCAAATCCTTGAAACAAAAACACTCTCCTAGGGTCGTCTAATTGATTTTTGATGGATTCAGCTAATGAACTCTTGCCAGTACCATTACGTCCATATATGAAATTTATATGAGGAGAGAGTAATAAACGTTCTTGAGTAAATAGATGGTGTAACTCTTTTCTTGCAAGATCGATTTCTAATGAACGTGTTCTATTATTCATCATATATATTTCCCCCAATAAATTTCACTTTGACTTTCTATCACTAACCAGTGTTTTTTATTAAGTATAATGTTATTTTGGCATTTTCCCCGCTATCTTTTTAACTCCATTCCGTTCATTCTCATTCATCGCAAACTTATAAATCATTCCTCCATAAAGGAAGGTATAAACTACAATTTTAACGATAAAACCAAGTTTCCCTGGAAGTTCAACAAAATGTTCCAACAATAACCCCATAAGTAAAACACAAAGAATGGATATTGTAATCCGCCCAATATTCATCCAAAACTTCTTAATAGTAAGTTTAATCTTCGTGCTGTAAATCCAATTCATAAGAATCCCATTCCCTATCAGCATGGCGCTGCCTGTAGCGACGGCGCAGCCAATTCCTCCCCATTTGATGCCCAAAGGCACTGCAAGAATAAGATTAAGCATGCCGATAAAAAAATAGACTCTAGCCCGCAGTTCATATCGATTCATAGCCTGCAATATTGCGAGACCAATGTTTTGGATAAGATCAATGGTAAAGGGTAGGATGATAAGAAGCGTAATGGCATAAGCATCTTCAAATCCAGCACCTGCCCACATTGCAATAAATTCCCTGCCAAATATGATAAAACCGCTTGCTACAAGGCCCAGTAAATAATACTGCCATCTGCCAATTTGGATAAAAAGAGTAGACAGCTTTTCTATGGGTTCCCCTTTTGCTACCATTTCTGTAATATGAGGCAAGTATACGCCTGAGATGGCTGTAGATAAGGCCATATAATTCATGTAAATCAGCGAAGCAATGGAATAAACAGCTACTGCCGACGTCCCTCTAAACATGCCAAGAAGAATCTGATTGGTTTTCCAAAAAACCTGGTCAATCAGGCTCACAACAAATACACTAAGTGCCAATCGCTTGAATTCATGAATGAGGGCATAGTCCCACTCATGAAAACGAATTCGCACGTGCAAAACATGGAACGAATAGAAAATCCTGGATAAAACTAAAAATATATTGATGCCCGTTTGAACAGCAGCAACAGAAAAAGCGCTAGGATAATGCTTCAATACTAGAATTACAAGAATAGGTTGTGAGACGAGCTGAAAAGTTTCTAAACCCTTTAAGAACAAGAATTTTTCATGGGCATTAATGACAGCCCTAAACACCACGGTAGAAAGAGTAATAACGATATTTAGGAGGAGCAGCAGAAAAATATACTTTGCTTCAGCAAGTTCGCTTGCTGTCATAGACACAGCAAAAGCCTGATCTAAGAAAGAATAACAAAATACCCCAATTCCTAAAACGAGGATTGTAACAATACCATACCCACGTAAGGAAAGGGCAAGGATATTTTCCATGCCCTTTTGATTATTGAGTGCTTTGTATTTCGTATAAAAGCGAATCACAGCTGCTGTAAGGCCAAAATCCATAATACTGAAATAGGCAATTAAAGACCCCATGAGTTGATAAAGTCCATACTCGCTCTTTCCAATATAGTGAAGGAGGATGGGAACATAAAGGAAGCCGATGAAAGCATGCAACATAATATTCAAATAGCTGAGAAAAATCCCAAATTTACGCTGATTCATGCTGTTCCTCTCTATTTTTCCGGAGTATCGTATAGCCTAATCCAAGCATAATCCAGTATGCATACGTAATATTTAGGGAATCACCTATGCCGGAAGCCAGAATGCCCATTAAGGAAATCATGAAAAATATCTCCTGCGTTGAATCAGCCTCAACTTTTGACTTACGACGCACAGAATTAAAAAGCTCCCACAATAAATAAATAGGAGGAATTAAAAACAAAACGACTCCGATCAGTCCCGTTTCCGCAAATCGAGAAGTGTATTCACCCAATTTTGGAAAACCAGATTTCATGATGCCCTTCTTTTTCTGATTTTTAATCCACATTTTAGTTTCGTTGCTCAAGTGTTCCTTATCTGGCAAATATTCTGGAATATAAGCATTTCTGAGACCTATGCCAACACCTAAAATAGGATGGTCTAATCCTATGCGAAAATCGGCTATCATAATTGAGTAGCGGGAACGATTACTTCTTTTATCAATATCAGATAATGACCCTACCGTATCTTCTAAATAGCCTGAAGCAGTAACTACTGAAACCTCATTCTGGCGTTTTACGGCAATATAATTTAGGAATCCTAAGCTAAAGAGAAACGCAAGACCGCAACAGCAAATTATGCCTAACATTTGCTTCTTCTTAAAAGGTAAATATAGGAGGCACAACAAAATAAGCAAAGTGAGTATGCCAAATAGTAATACTGTCGCAGTCCGAGCCTTAGTCAAAAAAAGAAAAAACATACAAATGAAATTTATTAACCACTCAAAAAACAAGTAAGGTCTTTTTCCTTTCCCTAAAAATAAGCGCATCCACAAAAAAGGTAGACCGAAAGCCATATATATCCCAACATATGACGGCTCGGCAAAAATCGAGCGTAACTGATTATTCCATAGAAGCGGTGGCCACCATGTACCACCTGATTTGATGCTATGAACGATAGGATTTAAATGAATAAGAACATTTTTCGCATACTCATTTCCTGCAAGATAGAACATATCTAGAAATCCATATAAACAAATAATTAGCAGCGTGACAAAGACTCCATTTGTAAGAACATGAATTCCCTCATCACAATTATCCCTATACCAGGAATATATCATAAAAGAGACACAAAAAGTCAATAAATATAAGATTAAAAAGGACTTTATCGGTCGAGCAATCATCCAAATACTTAAAAGTTCAATTTTTGTAACGGGAATTCCTAAGCCATATAATTTATTATAGACATATGGCAACTTCTCTACTTGATCAATTGGGCCAGATAAAATAACATCATAGTAAGGGTAGTTAAACAACCCCCAAAAAAGTGAAACTAGCAAAATAGTAAAAAAGATAGAAAAATATGCAAAAAAATGTTTTTTATCTCTATTCAAGGAAAATTTAGGCTTGTTCCTAATTGTATATATAATTCCAACGATAATTGGATATATGGAAAGTTTCTCGGCCATTATTCCGGCTATAAAATTTAGTCTTAGGATTTCAGGTATATCATTAAATACAAGCGCTATTATTATTATAAATAATAATAGATTATAGTTTCTTTTGTTTGAACAATATATTTTAGATTTCATAAAAGTTGTCACCCTAGTATTAAATCATAAAAATAAGATAACCGTGATAGATATCCAGATCATCACCAAAGTCCGATTGAAGCCTGAGAAAATCATCAAAAAAATAGACGATAAGGAAGTTATCTGCATCAACAAAAAATACATTATTTCCCTTAACTTGCTGAACACCATAGTTTCTTGCTGCCGTAAAACCTTTATTTTTCAGATGACTAACTTGAAGGTCTTAATAATTACCTGTTACTGAATCCAGAAATGCTGCAGTTACCAAATTACCTTCGTCATCAATTACAATGACTTCATAGTTAAATTTTTTGGGAATAGATACTATAAAAGAAATTTAGTATATCATTATTATATGTAGGAATTATAATATTTATATTCGCATCACTTTTATATATACTTATATTTCTCTACATTAAACTTTAATTTTTGCAATAATATTTTAGAGTATCAAAAATTCCTTGTGTTAAATCAAATACTGGATACCATCCAAGCTCAATTAACTTACAACTATTTAATGCCGAATTACTCATACGATTATAGCTTCTTAATTCTACGTCGTCAGCCTTTTCAAAGATTAGCTTAACATTAGCTAATTCCGCCATAGCACTTGCAAATTCTCTAATTGAAATTATGGAATCTGGATTAGATATATTATAAGCCTCGCAGGTTTTACCATTTAGTAATATGGCAAACAATGCCGATGCACAATCAAGTGTATAACAATATGACCTTAGTTGATTACCTGAACTCTTCATTACAATATCTTTACCAGCAACAGCACTCCTTGTAAATTGTGCAGATGCCCTCGAATCAGTCGGCAAGATAGAAGGTCCATAAATATGTCCCGGTCGGGCGATAACGGAATCTACCCCATATTCATAAGCGTAAGATGAGCATAAAGTTTCAGCGGCACGTTTAGAACTTGGATAACAGGCCCTTGGATCCAAGAAATCCACATATCCATAATCGTCTTCTAATGCAGGATCACTTCGCGTTTTATTTCCATATACCTCACTGGAAGAAATAAATAACAACCGACTTTTAGGATTATGATTTTTAACTAATTTTAGTAACGATACAAGGCCGTTAAGATTACAAAGCATTGCTTCTACAGGATTATGGATTAGACTGAAAGGATCTGCTAAACTTGCACCATGAATAATGTAATCGGCTATTACATTATTTAAATCAGAGTCTTGCTGCGCGTCATAGTAACAGAAGCTAAAATTCTCCCCATCTAAAATGAAAGGAAACCGTTGTTTAATTTTATCCCAACTTCTTCCGCCCAAAGTAATCTGCATGTTGAAGTTATGTCGGCTATTTAAGTAATATAAAATCTCAACAACAGCAGAGCAGATCATACCAGTAGAACCCGTGATAAAAATCCTCTTATTTTTTAGATTTACTAGATTTGGAATACAACTTGCGACTTGCCCAACATCATTCCAATAGTCTTTGTTATATTTCATAAACAATGTCCTTCTCTACTTTGTTTGTCCATAATACGCATTAGGACCATGTTTTCGAAAATAATGCTTATCTAGCAGATATTGCGGGATTGGCACTGCAGCCGGATTTAATAAACGAGTTAAGAACGCCAGATGTGCAACTTCTTCCAAAATCTTTGCATTCTTCACTGCACCAATTGCATTACTCCCCCATGCAAAAGGACCATGTCCTTGACAAATAACGCCAGAAACTGCCATATAATCAATATCTTTAAATTGATTTACGATTACATTTCCCGTATTTTCTTCATAACCTTCATTGATTTCTTTCTCTGTAAGGACCCTTGTACAGGGAATTTCCCCATATGCGAAATCTGCATGCGTGGTTCCATAACAAGGAATTGGTTCTCCCGCCTGAGCCCAGGAGGTAGCCCAAACAGAATGAGTATGTACAATCCCACCTATATTTTTAAAATTCTTATACAAAATAACATGCGTTGCCGTATCAGAAGATGGATTTTCACGACCTTCAACCACGTTACCATCAAGGTCAACAATAACTATATTTTCCGGGGTTAGGCTGTCATAAGGAACACCGCTAGGCTTAATGGCCACAAGATTTGTTTCTCTATCTATAGCACTTACATTACCCCAAGTGAATTCTACTAAACCATAAGCAGGCAGCAATTTATTTGCTTCACAGACTGTTTTACGCAGAGCTTCTAACACTCTTTAATCACTCCTTTAACCAACTTGAACGTTTAGATTGCAGAAGAGCCTTAAAGATATCGATATCTTCAACAGTTGTTAACTTCACATTTTTTTCTGATCCCCTGCAGAAATTAACTTTTTTACCTAGCTCAATCATCAATGTTACTGACGCAACTGAGTTAAGGATTCCTCTTTGAATGGCTTCTCTATGTAAATCACAAATATCACCTAAGAAGAAGCCTTGCGGTGTTTGTGTTCTCTTCAATTCATCACGAGGATAGACCTTATTTGAAGTCTTCTGATCATTTGTTACGACCATTGCTTCAGCACATGGAATAACCGTAATTGCGTTACCGTATTCTCTTGTTGTACTAATGCAGTCATTAATAATTTCCTGCGAAATCATAGGACGAATACCATCATGAATCAGTACAACCGAATCTTTTCCATACAGTTCTTCCAGGCCAAAAATACCATTTCTGATGGAAGCCTGTCCACAATCTCCGCCTTTAAAAATATGCTTTAATTTAGTGATATTAAACTGTCTTGCATAAACTTCGAGAACGTGTTCCCACTGATTCAAGCAAACGACAGCAATAACGTCAATATTTTGATTTTGTTGAAAGGCTTCTAGTGTATAAATAATAACTGGCTTATCAAGTACATTGATAAATTGTTTGGGAATTTCTTGACCCATTCGTTTTCCAACACCACCAGCAATGAGTAAGGCTATATTCATAACTGTAATCTCCTCCACTATTAATTTATGTATACTGTAATATGATGATTTTTCCTACACGAAACATCTGGCAACTTCATATAATCTCCATAAATTCCCTGCAAATATTTATGCCAACAGGAAAAAACAGGAAATTGCAATCCTTCAAAAGTGCAGTATTCACATTTCTCAAATTCCTCTTTAAGCATACGTTCATCAAGCCCATATAAACCCAATGTGACGACGCCAACATATTTGGAGTCATCATAAGGATGTCGGGCAGCAAGCGTTTCTAATTTATGTATACATCCCTTCTTGCCATAAAGTAAAGAAAGTGGTTTTAATAAAAACTTACCGATTGTTTTACTTATCGTTGTCTCTTTCCCCAATTTCGCACTCTGAAGGCGAAGAATCTTCCTATAAAGGTCTTCCTTCTCATAAATCCTTTTTACGGCATCCAAAGATTCTGGCAATCCATCCACAGGCAAAATATCGATTCATAAATATTTTCTTAGAGATGAATATTCTCCTACGACAGTTGTATCTAAATCTTCCAACCGGGAAAAAGGTCTGTCAAAATTATTCAATGCGCTGGAACAAATCCCAATTTGGGAATTATTCTTAAGTTCTTCACTAAGTACTTTAATCAAGGTTTCATAATCAGGTCGAGGCATACATACGTCAATATCATCATCCCAAGGAATGAATTCTTTATGACGAATGGCACTTAAGAGTATACCCCCCCCACATAAATAAAACCTCAGATTATTTCTTTTACAGAAATTAGAAAAGAAGAGTAATAATGAAATTTAACTCTCTTTTCTTAATCTCATCCAAAGACAAAAGCTGCATTTTAAACTGTTCCTCTCGTTTGCAACAAATTTAAATCTATAATATTTTTTAAATTTTGCATTCAATTATGCAATGTTTTTCTCGCTTGTCTACATCAGGAATTTGCATATAATCCGAACCATATAAACGATTTAAATAATAACTTGGATCTTTCATTAGTTTTAAAGGCATATTTTCAAAGAGGACAGTTTGATTCATACAAATTTTACTTCTTTCATACGTCTCCTTAAAAAAATGGCCTCTCCCTGATGGGCATGAAACATAGTTTGAGTGGATGTTCTTACACAACATATTAATTTTGTTTGTCCATACACTCCAAAATCTCGATGACGAAAAACAGTTCAAAATCTTCCCCAAAAATATTTTAGTACGAAGTGATTTTAAAGTTTTGGGATCAGAATCGCTAAAGAAATTTAAGATAATCTCTCTATCCTTATAGTAACGAGAACAAGATAAACAAAACCCAAAAAGCAAGCTCAAAAATCCGTGAAGAGTTCTAAAAAAAGCATTATTAGAAACATTCTCTAAAATGAATATATCAAGATAAACACCAGGATTATTTCGATTGGGAGCTAAGTGTGTTCTATAAATTGTACCATTAAGAGACAGCTGTGCTATTGGCATTCCAAGCTCCGGGGTTGTTTCTGGAGAATGCAGTGTGTATTTTTCTCCAAGAGATTCATTAAAAATTTGTAAAAATTTATTCCAGCTCTCTCTGGTCATGAACACATCAATATCATCATCCCAGGGAATGAACCCTTTATGCCTTACAGCTCCGAGTGCGCTGCCACCACATAATGAATAGTAAAGATTATGTTTGCTGCACACTGAATCAAAATCTTTAAGGATGCTCAGCATAGTTTTTTGTAAATCTTTTAATAAAGCTCCTTCAATCTGAACTCCCGCTTTATTATTCTGATGTTTTAAAATATTAAAAGTAGATAGTTCCATTATGGACCCTCCACGGTTTACTAACTTTAATTTCTGATGGTGTTCCAAATTGCGTTAGAATTTCCTTTGCACATCGTCACAAAGCCTAAAAATTGTGCCATTACGGTCATATAAAAATACATTAACAAATTTAAAAATTTATTCCTCAACATTTTCTGATTTGGATTATGATATTTGATGAATGTAACGATATAACTTACCAACAAAATAATCGTCATAAAGATTCCGAACCAGTTGAAAAAAGATAAATAAACGCAAGTTAATGTAAACAATATTAATATAAAAGGAGATATCCAACGCAATAATTTATGAGAAATAAAAAGAAAACTGATACGAGATGGTTTTAGAAATTCGGTTAAAAACCTTAAATTGTAAAAGTTTCCACTTGCAATTCTTGTTTTACGCTTTAGTTCCTGTTGCAGTGTAGTACCAGCATCTTCACATGAATAAGCATCAGGTTCATATGCTATGCGATAACCTTTTTGAACAATCCACATTGAATTTAAAAAATCATCAACTGCTGTATTTCTTGGCAATTGTTCAAATAGATTTTTTCGAATTGCATAACAGGCACCATCAGCTCCAATAACTGTAGATACCTTATCCTCAAGTTGTTTTATTTTTGATTCTAATTTCCAATATACACCTTCATTTTGACTGATTTCCTCTCCCCTCCTAACCATCCTCTTTTCACCTGCAACACAACCCACATTACTGTCCATAAAATGGGGGATTATCTTTTGCACACACTCTTTGTTATACATAGCATTTGCATCGGATAGAAGTATAATTTCACCTTTGCAAAGAGGAATCCCTTTATTCAAAACATTTACTTTACCAGACCGTGGTTCCATTTTTAGGAGTCTAATTTCAGGGTTAATACTTGCATATTTTTCCACAATTTCATTGGTCTTATCCGTAGAACCGTCAGATCCTACAACAATTTCAAACTCTAAATTCGTCCAGTCTAATTCTAATGAATTTTCTAGTTTTTGGGCTATTACTTTTTCTTCGTTATATGCTGCTATAAACAGCGAAACAGACGTAACCGGAGATATGGTAGAATTCGCCCTATCCATTTTGGGGAAAAATAATAAAATGCACGGATATATGATATAGGGGTAAATGATTAGAAAACCCAAAATAAACAAAATCAGCCAAACGTCCATCTTTAATCCTCACTAGGTTTAAATAAGAATTTTACAAAACGAGTCCCAGCTTTTATTAACCTCTTTCTTTCATCAGGATGCGTAATAAACTGCTTCATTTTTGATATAATGTACCGTGGACGCAAATAATATTTTCGACGTGCTTCATTACAAAATTCGACAAGTTCTGTACTAGAAGCCCCAGGCAACGAAATAACACAGCTATGAAGCCCATCTTCCGTAATCCATTTTGACCAATCTCTTGTCACTAGATAGTTATTTGATTCTGCCCAGCGATACGCATCTGTTCCTGGATATACCATCAATGGGAAAAATTGAGCCGTATCTGTATTAAGTTCAAGAGCCAAATTCAGAGTTTCCTGCATCGTCTCCTTTGTCTCTCCAGGATTTCCGACCATAAAACAACCATGAATCAATAGTCCTGCCTTATTAGCATTCTTTACATATTGTTTGGACCAATCCAAAAGTATTCCCTTATGCATCCGGTTAAGCACATTCTGATTGCCACTCTCGAAACCCGCAATCAAAAGGCGGCATCCGGCTTCTTTCATAAGTTTCATGGTCACATAATCCAAGGTTACACGTGCATTAACCCACCAGTTGAATTTTTTATTAAGACCTTTTTCTATCATTAAGCGACAGATTTCTTTTGTCCGTTCAAGATCAGCCGTAAACGTATCATCTTCGAATCCAATGGACTTTAATTCCGGGAAATTTTCTACCATGTATTCAAGTTCTTGAATGACATTTTCCGGGCTCCGAAGGCGATACTTTTTTCGGCCATGGAAGGTCTGAGGATAGACACAGAAAAAGCAATTATTCGGACAGCCACGACCAGTAAAAATGATCATCATCGGGTATTCGGCGGCAGAAAAGAAGTAATCTTTAGGATCGATGCCTTGTTCTTTATAGACCTTAGACACAAAAGGCAATGAATCGAGATCTTCAATAAACGGCCTGTCTTCATTATTAATGATTTGGTTGTCGGAATTTCTATATGTTAAACCTAGGATAGTCGAAAAATCGCAATTCCCTGCTTCTAAGTTATTGGCAAGTTCTCGTAACGTATATTCATATTCACGGCGCGCAATAGCATCGACTGCTTTATTAATGCCCATCGTTTCTTCGGGAAGTGCACTCGGATGAGTACCTACAAGTACTGCAAATATATTTGGAAAGAAATCCTTTACTTTTTCAGCGAAGAGACAGTCATTATAAATGCTAGGAGTTGACGTATTAATGACTATCATATCAGGCTTGAAATCTCTAATAATTTGAAGCGCCTTATCATCATTCATTTGGACAGCACAACAATCCATCAGCTTGCACTTATGCCCAGCTTCTTCTAAAACACCTGTTGCAGAAGCAAGCCAAGTAGGATAGTACAATGTCCCACTTTTTGTAATAGCCGGGCTTCTTTGATCTCTGGAAAATTTACCATATTCAACTTTAAAGGGCGGGTTAATCAAAACGATTTTCATTGTTTTACCTCTCCTTTTAGCATTTAATACTTAAAATAAAATGAATAACTTACCAAAGTAAAGATTAAACTTCTAGCAACCTGATAAACATATCCGATAAAAATAGTGCCAAGGATTCGCAGCGAACCGGTAGAACCCATTCTCTTACGTCTCAGGCACCATTTTGAAAATTTATCTATCAGGAATTAAGAATCAATTTTGCAGCAATTTGTGAAGTTAATGCAAAACGCCTAATCATTATACCATAAAAAGAAGCGCTTTTGGGGATTTTCGGCCCTTTTCCCTACTTTTTCATCATCGCCTTTTTTGATGGATAGCAGTCCAAAAATCTCATAATAGATAGACAAAAAGAGCCACAAAGTAGCGAGCTTCATAACTCTTTTGAAAGCGGTTTAGAGTTTGGTGACAAAGTCCTTCAAGTAGGAGGCAAAGTCATCTTTCAGGTCTTTGCGGCGCAGGCCATAGTCGACAACGGCTTTGAGGTAGCCCATTTTATCACCGACGTTATAGAAGTGGCCTTTCATGTTGTAGGCGTACATGGGCTCGTTGTGGCTCATAGCACGCAAGGCATCGGTCAGCTGGATCTGTCCATTGAGGCCGTTTGGCGTGAGTTCCAGGTACTCAAAGACGTCAGGCGTAATGATGTAGCGCCCAAAGACGGCCTGATGGCTGGGGGCATTTTCAGCAACCGGTTTTTCCGTGATGTCATGGACGCGGATAAGGTTCGAATGAGTTTCATCCGTTTCGCCTGAAATGATGCCGTATTTGGAGACATCCCCCGCCCCAACTTCGCAGCAGCCAAGGATGGTCGATTGGGTAGTTTCAAACTGGTGCAGGAGCTGGGAAAGGCCCGTTTCTTCGTCGTTTAGGATGATATCGTCAGGAAGGGCGACGATGAAGGGCTCTCCGTCGATGAAGTCCTTGGCGCACAAAATGGCGTCACCGAGGCCGCGCTGCTGCTTTTGGCGGATGTAGTGAAAATTCACTTTGGAGATATCGCGGATTTCTTCCAAAAGGGCGGTCTTACCGGACTGGAAGAGCTGGTCCTCCAGTTCCGGGGAGGAATCAAAGTGGTCCTCGACGGCGCGTTTGGCGTGGCCGCTGATGAGGAGGATTTCCTCTATGCCGCTTTTGGTGATTTCTTCAATGACAAACTGGATGGCGGGAATATCGACAATTGGCAGCATGGCCTTGGGCATCGTCTTGGTTTCAGGAAGAAAGGACGTACCAAAGCCTGCGACGGGGACTACGGCTTTACGAACGATGGATGATGGCATGATGAGCTTCCTTTCGAGGTTATGATGGGGATATTATAACATGGGGGGAGCTTCTTGTCATAGAATTGGCCCCCATGTTAATACTCGGAGCAAAAATCGCTCCGATTCGATGCAGTTACGTGTCTTTCTTGCTTGAGAAAAGATTCTTATGAGAGCAAGAAAGTCTTGACGATTCGTAAGAAGTTCCGTACCACAATCTCATTTCTAAGACGCCCGAAATATGCCTTCGTCGATCCCTTTTGAGTCAGCCCAAAAATCGGGCTGATTTGATGAAGTGTGTGAGGCCACTTTTTAAAAAGGTTTTGTGGAAACAATGGCCTCATGGCCTATCGTACGATGGACCGTCCCACGTTTGGGGGTAGCTTACGCCTGGGCGCTTCTCCCCTTTCTTTATACTCGGAGCAAAAATCGCTCCGATTCTCTGCACGAGGTGCCTTCATTGCCTTTT
>ERZ506905.447-NODE-447-length-15120-cov-13.7847_pt1 | contig 15120 bp, 11 predicted proteins | sample MGYA00513175_ERZ506905 | MGnify/ENA metagenome assembly ERZ506905
TTTCCATTTATATTGGCAAGGATGATTTGTATATTGATGAAAAATATGCTATAGATGCAGCTCAGGTAATGATGAAATATGGTTTTGAAGAATTGAATCTTCATAGGTTATGGTCGGAAATTTACAGCTTTGATGAAGCAAAAAAGGTAATGTTTGATAGATTAGGTTTTAAGCTGGAAGGAGTGCATAAGGAAACTCATTGGACTGAGGGCAAGTGGTGTGATTCGCTGTTTTATGGATATGTACACTAATAATTTTGGGAGCACTCCTAAATGATTAAATCTGGAGTATTTAGGTTATAGGTGGGGAAAAACTATGGAATTAAAATCCGCAAAAATTATAGTTAGGGATATAGGTTTTGGAGACTCCATATATGTTAATGTGGTCAGGGAGAATGGTGAAAATATAGCGTATTTGATAGATACGGGTTATTTAAACAAAGAAAAAGCTTACAAAAATAAACTTAAGGTTGCTGGAATCAATAAAATTGATACCTTGATTTTGACACATAAGCACTCTGATCATATTAGTGCTGCAAATTTCCTTATTGAGCATAGTATGGACTATAGTTTAAGGAATATATTTTTATCATTTAAAGATACCTTTTTTGCAAGTGATACAAATATTAAATTATCTAATAAATTGTCTGACGTTTACAACAAAACAAAAATTCTAAATGTGTTTGATATAAATGATAGCAGGGCTGTAAAAAAATATATGGATGATTTCCAGGTGTTATATCCATATAAGGATATGGAGCCTCATGGAGATATAAATAGAGATTCTATAGTATTACTTCTAAATGTGGGAAAGTATGGCGTGCTTTTTACTGGAGATGCTACCGCTGAAGAAGAGGTATTTATCTTGAATAAAATGAAGACACGTAAAATATGTGAAGTTTATGTATTGAAGATAGCTCATCATGGGAGTACGAAGTCTACAAGTGAAGAGTTTTTAAATAAAATGAAATATTTAAAATATGCAGCAGTATCTTCTAATATTAACAGAAGGCATAATTTGCCTAGTGTAGAGTTTGAAAATAGATGGCGGAAATTTGCAAGAGATAAAGATTGCACTTTATATTATACTGAATGTGATTCATCCAATATTAAACAGGATATAATATTCAATATTAGTTTAGAACGAGGATGTGAAGTAGAGTGCAAACATCAGTAGAAGTATTTTTAGAACAAATTATAGATAATGTTGCATTCTTTGAATGCAACCAGGAAGATAAAATAGCAGAAGATAAAAATAATTATACAGTATTGAAAGTTATTGTTAGTAAAGAAAAGATAAACACTTTAAAAATCGGCTACTATTATGAATTGCGTTTGTCTAAATCAATGACACCTTATAAGATATATGAAGATAATAATGATGAATGGGATTTTTATTTCTATCCTTATGATGTGCAATATATAAATTTAGAAATTAAAATAGAAGAAACCTTTAGAAAACGCAAGCTTGTAGTTGAAACTTATAGAAAAACGTATTTGTTAAGTAGTTTTTTTAGTGATATTTTTTTCTATAAACCAGATGAAAATATATGGATGCACAAAATTGCTTGTATAAAAAGCACTATTAAAAAAATTATAGATGGAAACTATAATCCTGAGGAAATTTCTACTGAGAGCAGTAACACTAATGCTGGCGAACGTGATGAAAAAATATTTGCGAAATTGATCAATATTATTAATGAAAATAAAAATTTTGATGTTATTAGAGAAGCAATGAGATACGCAGAAATGCCAAAAGATTTGAATTCTTCGTTCGTAAAATTAAAAAATATAAAAGGTATAGGAGATTTTTATGCATCATTGATATTGCATGCAGTTTATCCATGTAAAGCAATGATTTATAACGAAAATTGCTATAGATTTTTTTCGGATTGTTTGTTGTTAAGTGGGAACGAAATAAACAATGAGTATGATATATACTCAAAAATAATATACAACAGAATCAATAAAGATATATTCGGTGATAATAAAGATGAATTTTTAGCAAATACTTCAAGATGTATATATTTTTTTGATTATGTAGAATTTTTGCGTCAAAAATTATGATGTCTGAGGGGATATTATGGAAAATTATAAAATATTAATATATGGTTGTGGAGATTTAGGCAAAAAGTTTTTTACAAGACTATCAGGTAAATATACGATTGCAGGATTTATTGATGAAAAAGCAGAGATGCTAAGGGTACTAAATAACGCATATGAAATTTTTTCACTAAAACAAGCTGCATGTATTGGCAGTAAAAATGAATATATCGTAATTTTAGCATTACATGATGGCATGCAGCATGACATGGTGGCAGCTAAATTGTATAAAATGGGGTATGATAAAATCATTTATTCCCCGATGAAACTTACAATTAGTTACAGTTATAGACAACAAATGAAAAATATCTATCGCTCTGCGTTGAATGGCACCATCATTTCGATGGAGAAAGTTCTTCAACAACGTAAATTTCAGTATGGATGTGAAAAATACCCATTAGAGAAAATTATAGATATAGGGGAATCCACAGTTAGTTTTTGGTGCGATATAAATCTTGTTATGGTTGAATTAGAAGGAAAGATGTGTAAATTAGAGATGTTTCAGCCATATGTAGATTTGTTTAGATGGCTTAAAGGAGAAAAGAATGTATCTTTAGAAGCTTACATTGATGTCGTCAAAAGGACTAAGAAGAATATTGATTTAAGAGAATGGTTACATTCAAGAGAAAAGTTATATGATTTATATGTTGATGCATTAAAGTATGATACTACTTTTTTTACAGAAGCACCGAGTCCATGTTCATGGCATGAAGGCAAATGTGAATTTTTCTTAAATGAAGGGACAACTAGAGGCATGTTTTTGATATCTAACAATTATGAATGCATTCCTATTAGCGTTGCGATGGAAGATTTTACAGGATACATAGAATGGAAGGGGAAAAATAATTGTGAATAAATACAGATTAAATGAAAAAAATCGCATATACATATATGGTGCTTCCTATAGAGGGCGGAATTTATATGAAAAATTAATGAAGATGAATATTGATGTACACGCATTTATTGATAACTATTCAAAAGAAAAATTCTATGCAGAATCTGTACCTATAATATCATCTTCTCAATTGAATATTGATCCAGAAAATGATGTCTTTTTTATAATGACGAGAAATCCAGTGTCTGTTGCGAATAATTTATATAACATAGGAGCAAGAAAAATTATTTTTTCACCTGTTGATCATTTGTTTAATGTTAATTCAAGTATAGTAGAGATTGGCAATAATTATACAAAGCTAATAAAGAATTGTTTTAGTGATATAGAATTTCCATATTATGATCCTAATAATAGTGAAAAAATGTTTTATGAAGAAAATAGCATAAGAAAAATAGATGAGTCAAATTTAATAGCGTACATATCAGCAGATATTATATATGTGAGCAAAGACGAAGAAAGCAATTCAGCTAGTCAAATTTATTTTGAGTATTGCAATCTAATAAAGCTTATGGGATGGTTGTTAGGAAAAGATACTCAAGTTGAGGATAATGAAGTAAAAAAATGTTTAAAAAATATTGAATTGGAACCATTGATAGATTTTGATGTTAAATTAACTAATTGGGAGAAATTGGATTATTTACAATCCCAGCTTAATGAATTTAGTACCGCTTTTTATGACCTGACAAAGTTCCCGTTGTATGGAAATTTTGTCAAAAATAAATTTATTCTGGATAAGGAAAGTGTACTATACGCATGTTTTTTGATTGCCAAAGGCTACAAGTTATTGCCATTAACTATAAATCATAATGCGTATTCAGAGTTTTTGAATAAGGATTATTTGTGTAAAACCATGGAATATTGTAGAAAGCATGATTTGCTGACTTCCTATACACTTATAGAGCATCCATATTTTTATAAATTTCCTGTGGCAAGGGATATTGGTGAAAATTCCAGATTGTTTTTGATAGCAGGATTTCTAAATAAAAGTAAAATCAATATTGTGGAAAAAAAAATTTTAGATGTTGGTTCGTATTATGGTGGAGTGGCTAGATATTTTGCTAGAGATGGTGCAGAGGTAACTTCCGTAGAATATAATGAGAATTCTGCAAAGTTCCAAGAACATTTGAATCAATTGCTGCATTGCGAAAATATTAGATTAATTTGTGGTGGAGCTGAAAATGTGGATTCCAAAGATGGTTTTGATGTTGTGATTATGCTGACGGTATTGTATTGGCATTATAAATCCGAATTAGGTAAGACGTTACTAAAGAATATAAATGGACTTTGTAATAGAATAATGATCTGGGAATCAGGAGATGAAATAGAGGAAGAAAAGGAATTCATTAGAAAAAATTCTGATTTTAAGTATTATATAAAAATAGCCAATACTGTGGGAACTGGTAAAGTAAGGGAATTGGGAGTATGGTGGAAGTCTGATAAAGATATCGAAAACTTTATGGTACGTTCTAAGTAAGAATGTTTAAATGTATATAGGGATAAAATTGGGGGTGAATGTTATGAAGTCAGTTATTTTGGCAGGTGGTTATGGCACCCGCATATCGGAGGAATCTCAATATAAGCCAAAGCCTATGATTGAGGTTGGGGGTATGCCAATTCTTTGGCATATTATGAAGGAGTATTCAGTCTATGGTATTAATGATTTTGTAATCTGTGCCGGATATAAGCAGTACATGATTAAGGAATGGTTTAACAATTATTTTTTAAATACCAGTGATGTAACCTTTGATATGACTGATGGCAACAAGGTTATTCTGCATGAGCAGCACTCGGAGCCTTGGCGGGTGACGGTGGTTGATACTGGGGAGAACACCATGACGGGAGGTCGTATCAAGAGAATCCAGAAGTATATTGGAGATGAAACTTTCTGTATGACCTATGGCGATGGTGTGTGTGATGTGGATATTTCGGAAATAATCAAATTTCATCGTTCCCATGGCAAGCTGGCTACTCTGACCTCGGTACTTTTGGATCAGTCCAAGGGGGTGTTGAATATAGGTGGCGACAATGCGGTACAGTCCTTCCGGGAAAAATCTAAGGAGGATAGTGCGCCTATTAATGCTGGTTATATGGTACTGGAGCCACAGATATTTGATTATCTAGATGGGGATGAGTGCATTTTTGAGCAGGCACCCTTGGAAAAACTGGCTGAAGAAGGGCAGCTTATGAGTTATCGCCATCGTGGTTTCTGGCAGTGCATGGACACCATGCGAGAAAAAATCCAGCTGGAAAATCTCTGGACTCACGGTAAAGCTCCTTGGAAGGTTTGGGGCAAGGATTGATATTGATAGCGATATATTTTGAGGATAATAGATAAAGTGAAAAAAATATTATTTATAATAAACAAAACATCAGATGAAAAATATAAAGAATGTATAGAGGCTATCAATGCGTTAAAAAGACCGTTGCTATATAGTCTTAAATTTGCATCATATACTGCTGGTGATGTATTTACAACAAGTGATGCTTACTTGGCTTTGTATGAAAAAGAAAATCCGGATATTAGTATAATAATGGATGATACTGTCCTTTTGGTAAATGAAAATTTGTTGCGAGACATAGTGAAAATTTTCAAAGCAGAACCTTCGGTTCGTCTGATTGGTGTAAAGGGTGCAAAGCAGCTGCCAGACAGTGGTATTATTGAAGAGGCGGATAGTATATATGGCGGATTGTATGAAATGAATTCACAGGGGGAAGTTTTCGAAAAGAAATATAATAATATTCAGGCAGAATTTGTACAGGTAGAAGCTGTTAGCAGTACAATGATAGCAATAAAGGGTTATATACCTATATGGCGTGGTGTTGGTAATAGGTATATAGGAGAGATATTATCTGTTGTTGCGGCTATTCAAGGGTATAAGGTTGTTGTTCCAAGAGATAGTAATTCCTGGTGTTTTACTACTATATATGAGTCGAAACCTACAGAAGCAGAACTAAAAGTTATAAAAGATAAGTATAAATTTAAGAATATTTTGTTTGGCAAAAATCAATGCATTTTAACAATAGGTATCCCTACTTTTAATCGGTCAAGATATTTTAGAAAATGCATAAGTAATTTATACAAAAATGTAGGTGATATGCCTTGGGTAGAAATTTTTGTTAGTAATAACGATTCTACAGATGAAACTGAAGAAGTGGCTGCACAGTATTTTCAGCATAAAAATTTTCGTTATTACAAGCAGCCGGTAAATATAAGAGGTAAGAATTTTGACTATTTGTATGAAAATGCCAAAGGAGATTTTGTAGTAGCTTGTGGAGATGATGATTATTATAGTGCGGAGACTATTTTAAATTTGTTGGAAGCAATTTGTTTGCATCCAGACTCTACACTGATAGAATTGGAATGGCCATCAGAGCATACTTCATCGGCAATATTGCCAGGAAATGGTATAGATGAATTTTTGGTTAAATGTACGACTTTGTATACCTGCATATCTTGTATAGTACTAAACCAAAAAAAATACATGGCAATAGAAGTTAAGGATATGTTTTCACACACTCATTTAAATCAATGTTATGTCCAATTAGAAATGGTAAGAAAAGACCCACAATTTATGATATTGCGTGGAGATAATTTTTTGCTTGGTTTTGGTGAAGCAGGTGCAGGACGAAAATTTAAGGAAAATGAGAGAGCCCCATTTTGTGATATATTCGTTAGAGAATATTATCCTATTTTGGATTATTTTCTTGATAAAGGTCTTAGTCGAGAGGCATATGAAGAGGAAAAGCTGATTAATCTAAATAAAGTGTTATCTTGGCTTAATATTATAAAAAAAGCTGATGACACAATTCAATGGATTATTGATGAAGATATTTATGAGCTGATAGAAGAATTTTATGGGTATGAACCATATTATGAAGATTTGAAAGAAAAGATTAATTGTATTTTGTCAAGTTAATAATGTGTGGAATACTTAAAGAATTAGCCAATGGGATAGTGTATAGATGTCATCGCGAAAAATCCAGTAAAAAATTTAGTATCTATGGTATAGCAACATGTAAGGTTTGATAATAATATGATATAATTAACTGGAATATTGTGCCGTATGCTGTAAGGCATACGGCACAATATTTTTAAGAGGATTTTTCTATGTTATTGATGTATATGATAGCGTGAGTTAACAGACTGATTATTAGGAATACAATAGAAAAAGGTGACAATTGATCATGTATAGTAATAATGAGTTAATAAGATTAATATCAGACGATGAGCTTTGCGAGTATTTAGACAAAAATAAAAAACATATCAAATATATATTTAAAGCTTTTTCTCAGTATATCGTGTCTACAGATAAAGACTATTTGTATAATAAAGCATATATAGATTCATATATAATTACATTTTTGGATCATATAAATAGCCTAATGGAAAAATATAACATTTTAGAAAAAAGTATTCCTAAGATAATGGATGAACTTAAAATGAATAAAAAAGAATTTGTGCTGGTAATTGATGAATCGTTGATGTATAAAAATGACAAAATCACTATAAACGAAAGTATTTCTTCCAAGATTTATTTTAAGGATTGTATGACCATTGAGATAAAGTGCATAGATAACGATGATAGAGAAATATTGCTAATTGCAAGAAAAATAAAGCTCCCAAAAGATTCCATTGCATTAAATAAAGATTTAAGGGATTTGTTAAGAGATACGCAAAAAAAATCGGGTGATAAATAAATGGATAAGCAAAATAATACATTAAAAACTAGATTGCTAAGTAGTGAAAATATATATTTAGCTATATATTCATTAGAATCATATGTAAAGAATACATTTTTATTAAGTGACAGAGATAATGATAGATTACAATTATTGACGGATAAATATAATGAAGAGTATATTAATAAATGGATAAAAAAGGTAAGAAAAAGGATCGAGGCTGTTCTAGCAGATGAATATTTTCAGGCAGAAGTATTTTTCAAACCAAAGAAATATAATAAGAATAGCAAAAATGTAAAATTTAGACCGATTCATACAACTACATTAGTTGATTATATTGCTATGGTTTCCATGTTAAATATTCTTATATATGAATTTGACAAAAACAAAAAAATTATAAAATCCAGTATGGCAAATCTGGTACCATATAATTTTTATGGTAATCGTATATCATGCGAGGCTGGTGTGTTATTCAAGAATTGGGTAGGACAATATAAAGAGTATACAACAGGAGCTAATGAATGTTTAAAACGTTATTGTGAAACACGAGAATATAAATATGAATTAACGTTGGATATAAAGGATTTTTTTCCGTCTATCAACCCAGTAAGTCTATATGGTTATTTGTGCGGAAAGATACCTGTTAATTATACTAATTATGAAAAAAATTTGCTTTTTAAAATTATTGAGAAACTTTTATTCGTGAAGCTTAAGAAGCTGCAGGCTAGTGATAAAACATTATATATTGAAGATAAAAATTGGGTTAAAGATATAAAATTTGTAATAGGATTAGCACAAGGATTACCACAAGGATATTTTTTTGCTAATTTATTTATGTTAAAGGTAAAAGAAATTTATGATGAATGTTTTCCAGGGAAAAAGTTTTTTTATGTGGATGATTCTGTTATTTTTACTAATGGTATAGAGAATGTAGAAAAAGCAAATGAAAAAATAGAGGAAATAAATAAAAAGATAAATAAGTATATGGATTCAATATACAATCATCCTAATAATTTAACATGGAAAGAATTAAACTTTACTAAAAGTGTAAAAAAATATTATATAATTGAAGTTTATTCCATAAGTACAGACGATGAAGAAAATAACAAAAGTACATTAACTAATTTATTTGATATTAGTGAAAGTGAAATATTTATACATTGTATTAGTAGAGAAACATCAAAAACTTCATTTGATATAAGGTCAACCTTTTCTGACGAAGATATAGGGACTTTATCAAACAAAACTAGTAGAATATTGGAAGTAGTAAACAATGAAATAAAAAATATAAAAAAGGAGACGCAACTAGGTTATCGTGAAAAATTAATACGATATAGGAAATTTTTTAAGAATAGAACCTTAAATTTGGGTTATAGAAATCAATTTGATTGTAAGGAAATGATTGAAAAGTTCAAAAATGATTTTTTGCTGGAAGGAGACGATGAAAAAAAGAAAGAATATTTTTTTGAAAAATACAATGAAGATGTATTTGAGGTAGCTTTATACATGCTATTGCAAGCGGTTTCTAATGATGAGAGGGACGATTCTACTGATGGGAACACAAGGGAAGATGTGATAAAAGAATTAGATTATTTAAATAAATTGTTGTTTAAATATAAAAATACGACTAGCTCATATTTTTATAAAATGTACACTCAAAAAAATTATATAAAACCACGACTTTTAACGTATGAAACACTAAATCAAAAGAGCTGGAATCGTATGATTTCATTAAAACATAAAACAGATGAAGCAAGATATGAGGAAATCAAAAGAAATTTATCGGAAAAAGAGCTCAGTTATTATGTTAGCTTCTTTTTTAGTAAGGATTTTATAAAAACTATAGATTATGTTTTAAAAAACTCTAATGAGATTCAGAGACATTGTATTAATGCCTTCTACTCAGTGTTGATGGGAATAGATATTGATGATGAATTGATTCTAAAAAAATATATTGATAGAAGAATTAAATATTATGAACTAAGATTGCTTGTATATTTTAGAAATAAGGGGATCAAATTCGATCAATTTGAATATTTAAAAAAAAGTTGCGTTAAAGAGGAATATAATTGCTCAATTGACTACTCCTTGATTCAGGTTTTGAATACATTTAGAGCATTTGTGAGAGAAGCCCCCAAGGTAGATAATTTGATATTGGTGCATAAATATGTATGTGATATATGGAAAAATGGATCAAAGCACTTGTATTTCTATACATTGCATAATCAGGATCATGCTGTAGTATTAATAGATAAGTCTGTCACATTAGTAAAGTCGATAGATTATATTCAGCTTAATCATTATGATTACTATATATTGTTTATGGCTTGCTACCTGCATGATATTTCAATGGTTACGCTACCAGATCTGAATATTATAAAAAAGGACGAGGCCGCTAATAATGTTTTATGCTCTGAGTTTGAAGAGAATATACTTTCCGACGAAAAAGAGATAAGCAGTATTATGCTGGATTGTTATATGAAGATGGATAGATACTATGAAAGCTATGTTAGAAACAACCATGTATTTGATAGCGCAAGGGAGATACGTAAAAGAGAGGAATTAAATTTTATTTCTTTGGCAGATAAAGACCTGATAGCTGATATATCAGAAGCTCATGGTTATTCAACTAGAGATGTTTATCACATAAAGTCAAAAACGGATGGCAAAAATATACATATAAAATTTCTAAAAATACTTTTAAGATTAGCTGATTTATTGGATATGTGTTCAAATAGGGTATCATTGCTGATATTAAATCACAATCTTGAAAACATGGAGAAAGTGTCTAGGTTTCATTGGTTATCTCACTTTATCACTATGGAGTGTGAAATTACTAGTGAATATGACAAAAATTTTAAAAAAAATAAACCATTTATAGAAAAAGTCATAGTAAAGGTCAAGGTTGCATTGCCACAACTTACACATTTAAAATCAAACAAATGCAGTGCAATGAAATTGGCTGATGTAAGTGGTAATATACTGCATTTAATACCAGGTGAAAAATGCGATGGTTCATTATGCAATTTTTTGTGCAAATGGTTTGCATTGAAGAATAATTATTTAGCAGACGAATTGGATGCATTGCAGAAATATCTACAGAGCATTAGGGATAATTACTTTGATACAAAAATAGAGATTCAGTTAGAAACAGTTAATGAATCAAGGTTATCGGAAAAGCAGTATTCATTACTACAGGAATATCTTACTTAAATTTCTATAAATATTTACTCTTTATTGGATGTTATAAGGCATACGCCAATATTTTTAAGGAGATTTTTATGGTTTTGAATTTGGATTTTTATAGAGGCAAAAATGTTTTAGTAACAGGCCATACTGGCTTTAAGGGGATTTGGCTTTGTAAGTTGTTGGAGCTACTGGGGGCTAATGTTACAGGTTATGCCTTGCCCTCACCTACGGAGGAAGGACAAAATGTTTTTCAGCAGTCTGGCGCTGAAGCTGGCATTAATTCTGTTATTGGCGATGTGCGGGATTTGGCTGCCTTGCAGCAGGCTTTTGCTGAAGCTCAGCCAGAGATTGTTTTTCATCTGGCGGCTCAGCCTATTGTGCTGGAAAGTTACCGTAATCCTGTAGAAACATATAGCACCAATGTTATGGGGACTGTAAATGTGTTGGAGTGCATAAGACAAAGTAACAGCGTAAAATCCTTTGTGAATATTACCACAGACAAGGTTTATGAAAATAAGGAATGGCCTTGGGGTTATAGAGAAAATGAGCCTTTGGATGGCTTTGATCCCTACTCCAATAGCAAGAGTTGTTCGGAGTTGGTAACTCATAGCTATCAAAAAAGTTTTTTTGCTGACGGCAGGGCGGCCATATCTACAGCCAGAGCAGGCAATGTAATAGGTGGAGGGGATTTTTCACCTAATCGCATTATTCCAGATTGTATTCGAGCAGCTTATGCTGGTGAGAATATAGAAGTGCGGAATCCTAATTCTATTCGCCCATATCAGCATGTTTTAGAGCCTCTTTATGCCTATTTGTTGATTGCTGAAAAGCAGTATGCAGATGATAATTTGGCTGGTTGGTACAATGTTGGGCCTGATGAATGTGACTGCCTGACTACCGGTCAGCTGACGGAGCTTTTTTGTCAGTGTTGGGGAGATATAAAATGGCAGGATGTCAGTGTGGAAGCTCCCCACGAGGCAAAGTTTTTGAAGCTGGACTGCTCTAAGTTGAAGGCAGCTATGGGCTGGCAGCCCAAGTGGCATATAGAGGAAGCTGTGGCCAAGACCGTGGAATGGGCCAAGGCATGGCAGAATAATGACAACATAGGTTTGCTGATGGAAAAGCAGATTAGAGAATTTTTGGAGGATTAATCTATGGGACAGCAGGAATTACATGATAAAATCTTGGCACTGGTAAAGGAATATTGCGATAAATATCATAATCAGCCAAAGGATTTCCATGAGGGGGATAGGATTACTTATGCCTCCCGAGTTTATGACCATGAGGAAATGTGTAATCTGGTGGATAGTGCCTTGGAGTTTTGGCTGACCTCTGGTCGATATGTGCAGGAATTTGAGGCTGGTTTAAGTAAATATCTAGGAGTTAAATACACTGCGGTGGTAAATTCTGGTTCCTCTGCCAATCTACTGGCTTTTATGACTTTGACCTCTCCCCTGCTGAAGGAGCGTCAGATTCAGCCAGGTGACGAGGTTATTACTGTGGCGGCAGGTTTTCCTACAACGGTTTCACCCATTATAAATTATGGTGCGGTGCCTGTGTTTGTGGATGTAACTATTCCGCAATACAATATAGATATTACTCAGCTAGAGGATGCCTTGTCAGAAAAAACCAAGGCTGTTATGATAGCTCATACCCTTGGCAATCCTTTTGATTTGCAGGCCGTCAAGGATTTTTGCCAGAAGCATAATCTTTGGCTTATTGAAGATAATTGTGATGCTTTAGGTTCCACATATGAGCTGGATGGTGTAGAGCATTTTACTGGCACTATTGGTGATATGGGTACATCCAGCTTTTATCCACCTCATCATATGACTATGGGCCAAGGTGGCGCTGTATATACCAATAATCCACTGCTGAACAAAATTATGCGTTCATTCCGGGATTGGGGCCGGGATTGTGTATGTGCTTCCGGTCAGGATAATTTCTGCGGTCATCGCTTTGATGGACAATATGGGGAACTACCCAAGGGATATGACCACAAATATGTTTATTCCCATTTTGGTCTGAATCTAAATATTACCGATATGCAGGCAGCAGTAGGCTGTGCCCAGCTAAAGAAATTTTCTGATTTTGTGGAGCGTCGCAGATATAATTTTAATCTCCTGCATAAAGACCTGCAGGAGGTACAGGACAAGCTGATTTTGCCAGAGCCATGTCCTAAGAGTAACCCTAGCTGGTTTGGCTTTATGGTGACCTGTCGAGAGGGAATACAGCGGGATAAGGTTATTAGATATTTGGAAAATCATGGTATTCAGACCAGAATGCTTTTTGCGGGTAATCTTATCAAGCATCCATGTTTTGATGAAATGCGGAAAGTTGGTAAAGGCTATCGAGTGATTGGGGATTTAGCCAACACAGATAGAATCATGAATGATACCTTCTGGGTGGGAGTATATCCTGGTATGACTGATGAAAAGCTGATGTATATGGCAAAGATAATTAAGGAAGCAGTGAGTAGGGTATGAAAAAATGTATTGTAACAGGGGCAGCTGGTTTTACTGGTTGCAATTTGGTGGAAAGATTATTAGCTGCAGGGTATTTCGTCTATTGCGTGGTGCGGGAAAATTCCGCTCATAACAAGAGGTTGGAAAATTTGGCCAATGTACAGCTGGTTTATGCGGATTTGGCGGAATATAAAAATCTCCATCAGCAAATTCAGGAGCCATGTGAGATATTTTTTCATTTGGCTTGGCAGGGTGGCAGATATGATTTCGCTGCTCAGTATCAGAATGTAGAAGATACCTTGGGGGCACTAGAGGCAGCCAAGAAAATCGGCTGCAAGCGGTTTGTTTGTACTGGTTCTCAGGCAGAATATGGCCCTCATCATGATTTGATTACAGAAGAAACATGTCCACATCCTATAGATGCCTATGGTTCTGCCAAGCTGGCAGCCTGCATATTGACTAGACAAAGAGCTATGGATTTGGGCATTGAATGGATATGGGGACGGATATTCAGCCTTTATGGCAAATACGAGCCAAATGGGCGGATGCTGCCAGATTTAATTGCCTCCTTGCAGGCAGGGAAAGATTTCTATATGCAATCAGACGGCCAGCAAAACTGGGATTATCTCAATGTTATAGATGGTGCAGAAGCATTGATAGCCTTAGGAGAAAAAGGAAAAAACGGCGAGATTTATAATATCGCCAGCGGGAAACACAAGCCATTAAAGGAATTTATAGAAGATATTCAAAGAGTTATCAACAGTGAGGCAAAGGTACATTATGCTGTGGATAAGAAAGCATTGTTTTCATTGCAGGTAGATGTGTCGAAGATAGCCTGTGATGCAGGTTGGAAAGCAAATTAGATGAACAAAATTCTTTTGAATTGCACATACTATTAGATATCTTTTCCATAGGTTGTAGAAGATACTGCAGATTTGCGTATGTCTGTAGCTAATTATGATAAATATTTATTCACATCTTTCCAAAAGCTCCAGATAATCACTAGCATAATTATCCCTATGGGAAAGGCGGCGATTATGCTGACGGTTTGTATATTGCTCATGGAGCTGTCTGAGAATACCGATGCTGTTGGCAGTAGAATTAGGAGAAGGCACCATAATAGCTGAATGGTTTTATGAGGTGCTTCACCTGATTCTATTTTTTTGTAGCTGTAGCATGAGGCGGTATAGGCTATGGAATCAAAGGATGTGGCATAAAAGAGAATCATGGTTGCCAGCACCCAGAGAGTAGCTAAATTAGATAAAGGCAGGGTGTGAAGAATGGCAATGATTATGGCATATATATCCCCATGAGCAGTATACTGGGCAATAAAATCAAATGTGCCAGTGGTTTGCAAGCCCATACTATAATTTCCCAGAACAATAAAGCTGATTAATGTGGCGCCTACGCCGAAGAAATATCCTCCCGCTATAACCTGTCTGATAGTTCGTCCGCGGGATATACTGCCAATAAAAAATGGGGCTGCTACACACCATACCATCCAATAAGCCCAATAATATATGGTCAAATCCTGTGGAAAATTTGTTTCTCTTAGAGGGTCTGTATATGTGGCCAGGTTGATAAAGTTTTGTATCATGCGACCAAAGGATTCCAAGCCTGTTTCTATAATATATTTGCTTTCACCGCCGGCCAGCAGAACATAAGCCATCAACCCACCAAACATATAAATACATAGCTTGGCTAGAATACTGATGCCCTTGAAGCCGTGAAGCCGGGAATAGGTATAGATAGCACAGGTAAGGAAAATAATAGCAATAGTGATAATATT
>ERZ506905.450-NODE-450-length-15106-cov-5.19142_pt1 | contig 15106 bp, 31 predicted proteins | sample MGYA00513175_ERZ506905 | MGnify/ENA metagenome assembly ERZ506905
ATCTATATTCAAGAAATGGAGGAGAGTTTGTACTTCTTCCTTTTGGAGATGGAATTGGTCTTTTCCGCAAGAAAAAAACCGAAAATACAAACGAATAAAACATAAAGAAAAGAGAGGATAATTAAATTATTCCTCTCTTTCTTTATAAGAAATATAATCAGCTAAGAAGCCTTTGAAAGCTAGGTGATAAGAATTTTTATATTTTTCAAAATATACTCTTTCTTTTAAAGAGTATGTTCTTCTAAAAGCTTCAAGTTTTTCTTTTTCTCCATAGAGTTCTATATGCTTTTTATATAACTCTATTTTGAAATCTGAAGTATCAATAGCTATATCTACATATTTTAAAAACTCTTTAGGTATAGATGTTGAGTTGTAAATATAACCATCCTTCAATTGTTTTTTTAAATGATTAATATCTTTATTGAATTTAATACCCCAGGTACGAAGTGAAAACCCGCTTTTATATAATTTAAAGATAGTTGCTATCTCTTTATTATTTGATAATTTGGGATAATCTTTCTTAAATTCTTCAAGAGAATAATCCAAATTATTTATAGTTAAATAAGAGGTTATATTATACAGCTCGCCTTTAAAATCACTTCTTTTAAAATATAAGAACCAACTTCCAAAGATCTTTTTTAATTCCAAAATTGAATATTTTTCCAAAATTTTCTCTTTTATTATTAACATAGCCGCTCCTAAAATTTTAAATGGATGTAGAATCTATAATCATTTACCATTTCGATTTCATCTATTATAAGTTTTAAAAAATTATTTATTTTTTCTGGAGCTTTTTCCTTTTCTAATTTAAAAAAATATTTTTTTAATATCTCTGAATTTTTATTAGTATTTTTTTTATTAGTAATTAATGTAGTTAAATTTTTGATTTTTTCCTCCAGGAACGCCTTTTTTTCTTTTAACTCTTTCATTAACTTTTCGAAAACTTCCTCAGATATAAGAGAATTTAATAACTGTCTGGCTAGGAGTTCTTCTTTTCTAGAGAGAGAAGCCAACTCTTTTTTATAAAGAACTAATTGAGATTGATAATCATCAAATTTGGTATCAATGTTCTCTACTTCTAAAGAAAAAATAATTTTTTTTAAAGAAGCCATAACTTCTTCAAATAACTCTTCTTCATGAATACCAATAGCACCACACCCAAGACTTTTATATTTATCAGAAGTTCTACAATAATATAGGTTCTCTGTTTTTCTAGAAATTTCATTGGTTGATTTTTTTAAATAATTATATTTATTTACAACCCGATACATCTTTCTTCCACAAGTACATTTTATTAAATCTTTAAAGATATATACATCTGTATTTCTTTCAACCTTAATATTTTTTAATTTACCTTGTACCAGGGAAAAAGTACTTTCATCTATAATAGGCTCATGGATCCCATTCAACACTTTATAATCTTTATGAAGAATTTTTTTCTTATTAATTATTTCAACAGAATGGAATTTTAATTTTCCAATGTAGACGGAATTTTCTAATAATCTTCTAACCTTTTTTACTTCATATCCAAAAAAATTAGCAATGGATTGTCTGGTTTTTCCATCAAGAAAAAGTTTAAAAATAGTTTTAACCTTTTCTGCATCCTCTGGAACTATTACCAGCTCTTTATTAACTAATTTATATCCCAAGGGAGCTGGTCCTCCAGTCCATCTCCCTTGCTCTGCTAATTCAGTCATTCTGTCCTTACTTCTTTTAGCTGTTTTCCTTCCCTCTCTAGCATCTAATAAATTTAAAAGATTAGTCAGAAAGGTATCATCAGCATCTTGTAAGTCTAACCAACCATGTGTAACAGTATAAACTTTAACATTATGAACTCTTAATAATCCATAAAATATATGATGCTCCAATTCATCTCTTGTAAGCCTAGAACTTTCATACAATACTAAAGTATCAACTAAATTATTTTGGATATCTTCTTTTAATTTACTATATTGTTCTCTGTCTTTATTGTACCCAGATGCTACATCATAATAAACTTTTATATTTTGAAGATTTATTTTTTTAGCAGCTTTTTTACACATATCTATAAGACTTTGTATATTTTGCTTTTCTGTGCTTTCCCTGCAATAAATAGCTGAAATTTTAGCAGGAAAAGAAGAACTATTCGACATTTAATTCTTCTTTAGCTGCTTGTAATAATAGTCTTAAGATAGTATTTTTCTCTTCAGGTGTTATATTTTCATTTCTAATAATAGTATCCATATTTACCTCCTATTAAAAATCCCCAGACATTGTCTGAGGATTACTCAAAAATAAAATTATTTATCCATATTTGCTTTTATCCCTAATTTAGTCAGTATCTCGTGGATTTTCAATCTTCCTTTTTGAGTCCAATAGGTAGTTACAACAGTTTTATATATTCCTACCACTGTTTTACAAGAGAATGTACTACTTTGAGTATATCCTTTACCCATATGTTCTTTATAGAGTAGCCATTGCCCATTGATTTTTCTAATTAATCCTTGCTTATGTAAAATTTTATTCAGTTCAGCTCCAGACATTCCATAATCAGCAGCGATTTGTGAAATAGCAAGAGCATCAGCAGAACCAAGAATAATATCAATATACTCTTGTACAGGTTTAAAATCTTCTATCACTTGTTTTTGTACTTCATTTTCATTTTTTAACTCTTGGTTTTTAGCAGTTAGTTGTCTTATCTCTCTATTCTTTTTTTCAATAGTTTTTTGAGCTAATAGAACAGCCTTAGCCAAGATTACATCATCAGTATCATCTTCAGAGGTTGCTATATACCCACCATTTTGTCTAATGCTTGGTAGGATTTCATCACAAACTAAGTCTTGGAATTTTCTAGCCACTTCATTATTAGCTTTCATACATAGCTTATAGAAGATATTTTCTGGGATAAAACCTTCTCTTTTGAATGGCGACACTTGTGTCGCTGTTATATCCATTAAATATTTTTCTACTCTTTTCCAAATTATTTTAATAGTTCCTTTAGATGTATCAATAAATCCTAATCCTCTAGCTACATCTTCAAGATTTAAAAAAGCCACTCCCTTCTCATCAATATAACCTCTTACATTTTTAATTGTTACTAAATTATTCATACTACATTCCTCCTACATATCATTAACTTTTTTTCTAAGTATTGGATTCCATTTTAAGTCTGTTTCTTGAGTAGCTACTCCACCCAAGCTTCCATACTCAAAATATTTCCACTTAACCATTTCAATGGTTTTCATAAATTGTAACTCTAGTTGTAGGTGTAAATCTCCAGCTTCTTCGTGAGTGTCAATTATCTCTCCAGCTTTTCCTATAAGCTCCCATAATTTTTCACACTCAACCTCAGCCTCATCAACTAGAGTATTACTTTTTTGACATTCGGTTATAAAACCTAAAATTAAGGCTTTTTGCTCTTGTGTCATAAATCCTCCTAGAAATTTGTTGAAATTTTGGAGTTAATGCAGTATAATAAAGTTGCTACGCAGTATTATACTGTATTAACCCCTTTAGAACTTAATTGTTTTGGAGGGGTTTTATTTTACTTTTTCTTAATTAGGATTGTTTTATCATCTTCGTTATAAATTACCTCCACCTCTCTTTCTTCTGGTGTTATTCCTAATTTTTTCAGCAAGGGAATAGATAAAATTATTTTTGCACCTGTTCCATTCCCAGCTTTAGAAAAAGTAATTTTGGCATCTCTTTTTTCCAAAATACTCCTCCTCTTGTTAAGTCCTAACACAATTATAAATGTTAAGTCTTAACTTGTCAAGAAATTTTTTATTATACTTCATCAACTCCAAAATTTTTCTAGGAAAATAAAAATCCCCAGTATATTTTACTGAGGATTTAATTTTAAATTTATTCTATATTTAATTCTCTTTTTATAGCTTCTTGCAATAGATTGGAGAAATTAAGATTATATCTTTTAGCCATTTCATTTAACCAGCTAGGTATAGATACATTTTTTCTAACTATCTGATTTTTACATTCTCTTACATATTTTTCCATATCTAAACTAACTAAAGTTTTAAAACTTTCATTTGGAACAATGTATTCTTTCATATCATCTTCCACTTCAATTGAGATGTCATTTATATTACTTGCTTTTGGTAATTCTTTACTTTGAATGAAGTCATCATATAACCAAGTTCCCATATAATCTTGAGCCATTTCCATAGCTTCATCTAAAGTTTCTCCTTGAGTACCACCATTTTCAAAATCAGGAAAGATGACAATATATCCTCCCTCTACTGCTTTATGAAATATTGCAGGATAAACTAGCATAATTTATTCCTCCTTTCTTTTTAGGACAAGCAAGGCTATTTAAGCCCTGCTTGTTTTAAGATGGTTTGCTCCATACCTTTTTTTAACTCTTTTGTATGGTATGGAACTTGAGTAATTTTGCCAGTACTCTGATTATAAAATCTTCTATGAGAACCCTTACCACCTTTTATTTCGATAAAACCATTCTTTAGAAGAAATTTAATCATTTCCTTCGACGTCATAGGCATTAAATCACCTCACTATTATTATACACAATATTGTGTATAAAGTCAATTTTTTATTTCATAACTCCTATGTTTCTTAAAAAGTTTAAACTACTTTCTAAACTAAAAGGGAGTATTTTTACAACCTTTCCCATATCTACTATTGTTGAATTTTTATCTTTCTCTTTTAAAATCCATTTACCATTGTTATTCACTTTTATAACTCTTGTTTTCATATTCTCTCCTTTTTTTTCCTCAGATTTTTTATTCAATTTCCAATGTCCTTTTTTTATTTAAATTCTCTCTTCAAGTTTGATAGCATAAACCTTAACAGGAGCAGCTCCAAATTCATCATGTTGGATAGTTTTAACTTCATAACTAGCCCACTTAAATTTTAAAATTTTGTTTTTTCATCTTTTCTTGGATATCCTAGGGTAATATGAACTTCGTCATATTCTTTTAGGAGCCTTTTTCCCCAATACTTTTTTACTAACCGATATTCTTCAGTTTTAGTGCCTTGCTTTATTTCATTAAAGTATTTTTCTTTGACTGCTAGTTTTGAAATTCTCATTTAATCAACCTCAAAAAACTCTTTTACTAAATCTTTATTTTCATAAACGTTTCCAATGACTTCCATGGAAATACAATCATGCTTTCCAAGATGATTACACACTATTGGATAAGTATTAGTTCCATCTTCTCTTTCAAAATAAAATCCATTTATCTCTACAACAGGAGCTCCAAAAATTAAATCCAATAACTTCTCTAAATTAACTTCTAAGTCTAACTCTGGTAATAACCTTCTTTTTGTTTTTCCATATTTACAAATGACTACAGCAGTTTCTCCATCTTCTGTTTCTATTTTTAGAATGTCACCTTCATAAATTGTTTTGGAATTTTTATCAATCCAACCACTATCTTGTCCCAATGATTTTGGATCTACATAGCACCCTTTAACATCTCTAGGCATCCACCAGTCTGAAAAACCATCGAAAGAAATAATATGCTTTGTATGTTCCTCATGCCATTTTTTAGCTTCTTCTTCAGAATTAAATACACAAGGAGTAGAATCAATATGTTTTATATAATAGCCATAATGCCAACTCTTTGTTTCTAAATCAAATCCTCTAAATTGTAGATCTCTCATTATCTTTTACCTCCCAAGTCAACAGCAGCAACGCTCAATTTAAATTCTTCCCAATCTTTATTTCTAACTCTTATTCTATTTCTTATAGCCAAAATCCATTGTCCTGCCAAGGAATATATCGCAATATTATCATCAAACTTATATACCCTTTTGTTTTTTGAGAACTTTTTTTTATATTGTTCTAAGTTATCTGCATTAAACTTCATCCTCCACCTCTTTAAAAATAATATTTTTCCCATCTTCTCTATAATTTCCATTACATTCTGGAATAATTGCTGCCATCATTAAAAATTGACAGGTATCTTTACCTCTATAAAGACAACCATCACAACTTCCAGTGCTTTCTGAAATAATTATTTTTTTACTTCTTAACTTAAAAGTTTCTCCTACTCCTAAATTCCTAAACTCTTTTATCTCTTTATCTGTCATTATTTCCTCCAGTTAACTTCTCAAAATAATTATTAGCTTTTTTTCATCTCCCTGAAAAAAGTGTTGTGCTACTCTTCCAGATTTTTTCTTTAGAACAGTAACTATATATTCTCCCTTTTGGAATGAGAGGATATAAAATTTTTGCTTTACATCATCAATGTGATATTTAATAATTTTATCTTTTTTCATCCTCTAATACCTCGAAATCCTTTATGACACAAAAATGAATATTCCTCCAAGAGAGTAGAGGGGAAGTCCCCTCTAAAATCTCCCATAAAATTTTATTTTATAACCAAGTAATTTTTTTAATCTTGCAATCATTAATTAACCTCCTTAATTGGAGAAGTAGGTAATTTCAAATTGTTTTGATTTTCATACTCTTTCTCTTTAACAGATATATCTTTCTCCATTTCAGAAAGAAGTTTTTTCATAGCTTCAATCTCTTTTTTTGCTGAACTTAGCTCAGCAGGAGAAGATGATTTTTTTATCTGTTTCTCAATACTTTTGATAGCTCCTAAAGATTTTTTAGAGATGCTGCCTTTATATTCAATAGCCTTTTTCTCTGCTGGAGAGAGAGCTAGTTCAATTAGCTCTCTTATATCCTCCATATTTTTTACACCTTTTTCCATGATGTCCAAAGCTAATAAAGGAGAAACATCTTTATGAGTTAGAAGTCTAACAGCTACACCAGATAGAGAACTGATATAGTCTTTCATGTGGGGAGCTTGGATATATAACTCATAAGTTTTTAGCAACTCACTTACCTTATCTTTAGTAAATCCAAGATGACTATACCAAGCCATGAAGCTACCCTCTTTAGCTTTTTGAAGTTTCATTTTAACTTCTACAAGTGCCATACAAATATCATATTTTGAAGAACTATATTTTTTAAAACTATTTGAGATAAATTCCTCTTTTTTTTCAATGAAGGCTTTATCTTCTGCATTTATTTCGTAACTCTCGAAATCAAAAGTTGAATGCCACTCCACTTCCTGCATTGTTGCCTTTAATTTATCAAGCATAGCTAACTTGTTTGACATTATAACACCTCCAGAACTTGCAAGAATAATTCTTGAAGGGCTTTAGCTTCTTTTGCATTATATTCCCAAATTGTTTTACCATTATCAATAGCTTTTGAAATGAAAGAACTTTGTTTAATAGGTACAGAAAGGAAAATACTTTGAGAAACAATATCCTTTAGATTTTTATAGTATTCTTTCTCAATCTTATTTCTACCAACCCTATTAGGAATTATAGCTTTGACTTTATTTCGAGGAGTTATTTGCTCCATTAAAGCAATAATAGAACCTAAAGTTACTTGGTCAAGGAAAGTTGGAATAACTACTTCATCTGCTAAGTCTATAAATTTTTTATCCAAGTTCAACACAGGTGTAGAATCAATGAAGATATAATCAAACTCTCCCTTTAAAACATTGACAAAGCTCTCAAATCTTACTTCCAATTCCTCTGGAAGCATAGCTGAATTAAAAGGGATGTAGTAAAGATTTTTTCTTAACTCTGTAAAGCCACCATGCCCACCTGTAAGCCATTCATCTAACCCTAGTGGAGTAAGACTACCATTCCCACTGAAATCTAATATATTATTTTGAGAATCTGAAGTAATTATTATAACCTTACTTCCATCAAGAGCAGCTTTATGTGCTAACTGAAGAGTTATCCAAGATTTTCCAACTCATCCTTTATTTGCTTTGATTAGAACCACTCTACTCATTTATATCTCCCTCTAACTGTACCTTCACTCTTCTATCTTGGCTAATTCTAAATATCATTTCTACATATTCTTTTCCTCTTTTTATTTTTCTTTCAGATTCTGTTTCTTCTATTACTAAATCTTCATTTTCTAGAAGAAAGATAGTGTTATCAAATGCCAAACTTGGCATCGAACTTTCACTGAATATCTGTAATAAAAATTTATCTGCAACATCATACTCATGAAAATAAAAAGCAGGATGAAAAACTTTGAAATCAATTATTTTATCTTTATATTTCTCAAACAAATCTCTAAATAGCATTTAACTCCCCTCCAATAATTAAATTCTTCCATTATCTATTTCTACCAATTTAAATTTGTTAGGATTATTCATTACTAATCTATAACCTTTTTGATAATCCAAACCGAAAGCTTCGGTATAAGTTTTTATATCTCTATATTCAAATCCAGTTTCTAAATCTATTACTTTTCTACAAACCCTAGGTCTTTTAACATATTTTTCTCTATAATCTAAGATATGATGAGCTAACTCAAGTTTATTAACTTTGTATTTATCTGCCAGATTAAAAAGAAAATCAATTTCATGATCATGAACATCTAATAAAAAACTATTCATAAAAGAAATTTCTTTAAAGAAATTATCTACAGTCATATTTACCACCTTCCATGTAATCAGCTGGAATGGGAGCTAAAATTCTCCCAGCAGCTAAGTCGCCTTGATGAAACATTTTTAGCTTCACTAAATCAAGGATTAATTTTCCAGCTAAGTCACCTTTGATAGAATTATATTTATCTGAATCAATTCCTAACTCATCACATAATTCATGAATTTTATTATAATTTTCTACAGAAATTTTTATTGACATTTAAGCTCCTTTTAAACTAGATAGATGACTCTTAAATTCAAATACAGTCATCTTAGACAATTTGCTTTTATTTTTGTTTAAAGTTTCTAAAGGGATATTTATTATTATTTTTTCAATTTCACTTCTCAATTCTTTATCTGAATAGATACCAGAAAAATATTTAAGCCATTTGATTTTAGCTTCCATATCCTCTGGAGCAGCAGGAGAAATTTCAGCTTTAATCTCCCAATTATCTCTCAAGGCTTGGTAGACAGCACCATCATCCCATTTTTTTAGTTGAGCTGTTATAAGAACAAGCTTTATTCTCTCCAAATCAACACTACCTTGTTCAACCAAAGCCATGATATTTTTACAAGTAGGAACAGTTAAACCATGACTATGTAAAGCAGATTTAATTTGATAAAGAGTATCTTTATCTAAATTTTTTAAACTAGAACTACTACTAATTTTTTTACTAACTTCAACTTCTTGGTCTATCTTATTTAGGTTATCTAACTTAGTAGTAGTATTATTATTGATATTAGTATTATTAATAGTAGTATTATAGCGGAACTTTTGAGTACCCTCGGTACAAGGAACTTTTGAGTACCCTCGGCTCTTTAAAAAAATTTCATCTGAAATGTCGATATTTTGGGAGTTCTCACCATTTTCTCCGAAGGAACTAAAAAGTTCTCTCGGCTCACCCGAAGGTACTGAAAAGTTCTCTCGGTTATTTTCAATACTCAACCCCATTTCTTTAGCAGCTTTTTCAAGCTCATCAACATCAGTTTCAATTTTATTCTCTTCAAATAGCTCTGAAAATTTATCTGTTAAATTTATAAAAGTATAATTACCCACAAAGGCTTTAGTAATCTTGTTGGTAACCTTGTGAATATGTCTTTTTATTAACCCAAGTTTTTCATACTCTGAAAATCTTCTGGCTATAACTTTTTCATTCTCTATCTTCAAAATAGGAAGGTAAGCAATAAGACTAGAATATTTAATCCAATAGTAGATTTCATTGTCTACTACCTTGGAAATGAACTTACTATTAGCTCCTATGGTATCTTTTAGATATGAAAGAATGAAAGCATCTTTTATATCTAAATCAAGTTCTATTAATTTTTCTTGTTGCACAGAAGCAATTGTATATTTTATTCTTTCCACTTCAACCTCCTTATTTTTTCTTTTTCTCTTTTAACGGGATTCCATCTAGAGTAAATTTAGCTCTTTTAGCAAAGTCTAAATCTACATCCAAATTTACAAGCTCAATAGAAAATCTCTCTCCTCTTTCCATCATTTCTTTAACTAGATGGTCTTTAGCAGACTGTTCTCTAGTATAAGCTTTCATAGGAACACCATCTGGATTGCATACTATAAATATAACGGAATCGAATACCTTAGTCATCTAAACCACCAGCCTTAGCTAACTCTAAAGCCTTTTCTAAAGGGAAATCTTTTTCATATTTTTTTATTAATTCTTGTAATTGAGCATAATTTGTTACCATTTTTTTACCTCCAATAAAGTTTGATAAAAAAATTTGATTTATTATATAAATTATGCTACACTTAATACATAAGCGGCATATAGCAGATGAGTTAGTCCTCATTTTTCTTAGGTTAAGTTATATGTCTATGGTGGTAGCTACGGCGAATAGCTAACCACCTCTTTTTTTATTTACTCTTCTAATTGACTACTAATTTCACCTAAGGCAAAGAACTCTTCTTTTAATTCTCCTAAAAGGTCATAAAATTTGTCATCAAGAGAAGCACAAAGTTGGTAACCCTCACTTCCTTCTGGAAGCTGTTCCTTTAATTTCTCCAACTCTTCTCTAAAACTATCTACTTTATTCATAGCCTTAGAAGTAATGAGTTTTCTTTCTTGAGCCTCTCTCAAAAATCTTAAAATATCTACTTTCTTTTCCAATTTAATCCTCCTATGTTTTTTTATTCATACAGCACCTCCTAAACTAATAATTTTTCACTATCTTACATACTCTTGCATATATTCAGCTATTAATTTTATGCAAATCCAGAGATATTGATTATCACTGGTAGGTTTTCTTTCTAGCTCTTTTAGAGTATCTTTTTTTAAATCTTGCCAGTAACTATTATGGTTTTCAAAGGCTTCTACTTCATCAATCATCTTTTTAACTATTTCTTCCACTCCAGTGCCTCCTCTTTTATAAATATTTCTGCTATTTTTATATAATTTTTCAAATTTTTTATAAAAAATTAATTCTGTGTTTTATATAACTAATACTATAAAAACACTAACTAATTAATTGAATATTACCACTAATAATATGAAAAGTCAAGGATTTTTTACGACTAGTCATATGTTTTTATTTGATACCCATTGAAAAAAATGTTATAATCATACAAAAAGGAGGTAAACTATGATTAAAAACCATCTATCTAAATTAATGGGAGAAAAAAGATATACAATAGTCCAAGTTGCAGAAAAAACAGGTATGAGTACTTCAACAATTTCTAATCTTTATAATGAAAAAGTAAAAAGATTAGATTTTGATACATTAGAAAAATTATGTAAACTATTTAATTGTAAAGTTCAAGACTTAATAGAGTATATCCCAGATGAAACTTCACAGGACTAATCTACTCAAGAGAGCATCCTAGACCGACCCGCCAAAGTCTTTTTAACTCTAGGACACTCTATTCAGTAGATTATAATATTCAATAAGGGGGATGGTTTATGAAAACAAATAATAGTACAGAAGAATACAATTCTTCTCTGAAAAATATTAAGTTAAATGTTGAAAATTTTATTGGTACAGAAGGAAAGAATCCTTCCCAAATTCCAATAAAAGAGGCTCCAATAACAAAACCAGGAATTATATCTTCAATATTAAATTCTATATTTAAAGATAAAGAAACTAACAATAAATAGGAGGAATTTATGAAATCAATTAAAATAGCTACTTCTAAAACTAATAGAAAAAAGCAAATTATTTCAAAAGTTGAAAAAAAATTTAAACTTGCTAAGTCTTTAGGCATGCTAGTCAGAGAACCTATTAATCCTGCTACAAGAGGGAAAATAAAAGTTTCTCTAAGAGAATTGATGAAGTTGAGAGGTGAAGAAAATGAGTAAAAATCAAGGACTTCCTTTAAACGATGGGAAAAATCCAGCGACTAATACTAACAAAAATGGTTCCCAAACAACTTCTATAAGAAATAACCCATAACTTGAAGGAGAATAACTATGGATATAAGTCTAACTTTTATGCAAATAGCAATCTTATTTTTTCCAGGAATAATAGTTGTAGCAATTTTACAACTTTTTAAACAAAGAGGTGAAACCTATTCAAATTTAGAAGTTTTTTTCTATTCATTTGTTTATGGAATGATTATCAATATAATAGTTTATAGTCTTATTTTTCATAAAGATATACCATTATTACAATTTGTAATGGGTAAAAATATTCAAATAACTGAGTTAGAATTAATCATTGGAACTATTATTGCAGTTATTATAGGAGTTATAAGCAGTTATTATAGAAATTTAGGTTTAATGCATAGTAAAGCAATAAATTATGATATAACTTATGAAACTGGATACAATAATACCTTGGATTATATTATTAACTCCCCAGAAGAAACTCCAGAACTCTTAAAAGGTAGAGATATAAAAATTATCTTTTATAATAACAACTTAATAACTGATACTGGTAAAATAAAAACTATAGAAAATCAAAAAGAATATGTTGAAATTCTTTTAGAAAAAGCAAATAATGAATATACTTATCATCAATTGAAAAAAGGTGAATTTTTTTTGGAATTTTTAGTTCCTACAACTAATAACAATCCAGCACCAAATAAAAAATATCTTCAAGATAAATATAGGAAAGTACATAAACTTATGATATTTTTAATAGTTGCTCTTTTATTTTGGCAAGGAGTTTATATTTATAATAACTATTTTCCCAAAAAAATTAATCAAACTCCAGTTAAAGAAACAAGAATTATCTATATTGAAAAACTTAATATAGGAAATTCTAAAACTAATTAAATATTTATACAGATTTATAATAGGAGTAAATTTATGGAAAATTTAAATGAAATTACACTCTCGTTTGCAACATTAATGAGTCCATCTTTTATTGCATATTTACTTTATAGAAAAATAACTAATAAAGAAGCAGATATTAATATAAGTTTACCTGTAACTATTTCATTAATTGCATTAAACTTTATAATTTTAGGAGTTGTTAATATTGAGTTATTTTTTGTAAGTTATTTTTCGAAACTATTAAATAATATTTTTCCAATAGATTTTAATTCAAAAACATTAAATGTAATACTGATTTTAATTCTATTACTTCCATATTTCATATTTGGATGTTTTTTTAGGTATTTTAAAAAAGAAAAAAAATTTTTAAAATATATTTTGATAGCTTCGGTATTATCTTATATGAGCTGTACATTATTAATTTCTCAACATATAGAATTCTACTATTCATTATTAACTCATAACAAAATATTTGTGGAGTTAGAATATTTTGATAAAAAAATTTATATAAATCCAATAGCAATAATCTATCATAGTATTTGTGGCTTTTTTATTATTTATACAGTTGAAAGAAAAATTATTCCCTTTTTTAGTAAAATATTTTCAAGAGAAAATGATGAAAAAATTTTACCTTTTAGCGTATTAAAATTATCAACTCAAGGAGATGTTATCATGTATCCAAGTAAATTTTTGCAAGAAAATCCAATTATATCTAAATCTCTTGAGGAAATTAGTTTGACTAAATTTCCAGAATTAAAGATAAGTTTTTCTACCAATTTAGAGAATACTTGTTGTTATGAATATGAATTAACTTTTGACTCAAAAGATATAACTCATATTTTTTTAAATAAAGAATTTTCTCTATTTCAATTTATAACTAAAATTGATAAAAATGATAGAATCAACTACTATACAATAAAAAATTTAATTAAAGCAGTATTTTATAATAATAAAAAGTTAAAAGCTTTAATTGAATATTATCTATCTGGAGCAGATAGGTACAATGACATTGAGCCAGTAGTAGAAGATGAAAACATTGAAATATATATATCTGATGATGATAATTTTATTATCAATCTAAAACTCTGTAATAAAGATATTTTAAGATATATAAGATAGTTCAAGATGAGTGGGTATCCTACTCATTTTTTTTCGATTTTAAGTTTTCTAAAATTTTTTTAACTTCCTCTACATGATTATTTTTAAACTCCTCTGAGAATTTGGTATGAGTTCTAAGCAGTATGGAACTTCCAATAAAAGCTTCAAAAAAATTTTTAAGATAATTACCATCTCTAGTTACTAACTCAAGAATTAACTCTTCTGTTGTAAATTGATTTAAAATTTCTTTTTTTGAAAATACAATATTTTCAGGCATATAAAAAACCTCCAGATTTACTTTATTAAAAATAAATTTATAAAATGCTATAAATTGACTTTTTTCTAAATATTTGTTATAATTAAATTACCTAGAACCCGTATGGGACTTATTAAGATGATTGAAAAAAAGCTATGAAATAGGCTTTCACTTCGGTGGAAGCTTATTTCATGTCTATAAGTTAGTAGCTTTTCTTATAGACAGAAGAACAATTATCTTAATAAGGAGGTACAGAAATGACTGTAACAATCGAGCAACTAACTATCATCTTTGATGGTGGAGTAATTCTTCTAGGTGGATTGCTTCTTATCGTTGTGATATGGTTGATTAGAAAGTACAGATAATTCTGACCTCATACCCTGCGGGGTCTTTTTTTATTCACACTATAAGTTTTTAATCTATTTTTTATTTTTTCAATTTTAAAACTTATTATTTTAATAGAATTATAATATTAAAACCTTATAAATGTCAATAACAAAAAAATAATTTTTAAAACTTACAAGAAAATAGTATAATAGTATAAAATGAAATTAGATTTAAAACTTATTTGAGGTGATTAAGATGTTTGGTAAATTACTTGAAAATAAAATGAAAGAAAAAGGAATAAGGGTAAAAGATTTGAGTATATTGGCAGACATTACTGAAGGGTATATTTCTGACTTAAAAAAAGAAAAATCAGTTCCACGTAGAGATAAATTAGAAGCTATATTAAATAATATTCCATTATCCAAAGAAGAAAAAGAAGAGTTATATGAAGCCTGGGAAAGAGATTCCTCACCTTATAGTTTTGTAAAAAAATATGATAACTTAGTTGAAGAAAATAAGCATTTAAAAGAGCTTATTTCAGATAAAGAAGAAAACTTGAGCTTAATAGACCAACTGAAAGTTCAAAAAAAATTAACTGAAAAAATAGAAAATCAAAAAAATAGATATAAATTATATATGGAACTTTTTACTATGCTGGAAGAAGATGATAGAAAATATATGTTAAAACAAATTCTCAGAAATATAGAGTGTGATATGAGAGAAAAAGGAATTTACGCAGAAAATAAAAAAGAGATTAGATCGGAAGAGCG
>ERZ506905.469-NODE-469-length-14584-cov-5.29376_pt1 | contig 14584 bp, 9 predicted proteins | sample MGYA00513175_ERZ506905 | MGnify/ENA metagenome assembly ERZ506905
GGGTCCGGGGGGCGGTTCGCCCCCCGGGCAGGGGGTCAAGGGGGGCGGTAGCCACCCTTGCCGCCGGAGGCATCCCTCCCAAACTTCCAAAGGAAAACGCCATGAACGAAATCCAGCAACTGTGCGACGAGGCCGCAGGAACCAATAAAGTCCTGCAAGGAAACATCGCGTTCGCGGTCGGCTGCGTACGCGCAGGCATCCACGCGGCGGACGGCTACCCCGGCACGCCGAGCACGGAAGCCATCGACAAGGGCCTGTCGCAGGCGCAGGACAGGATCACCGTGGGCTGGTCCGTGAACGAAGCCGTGGCCGTCAGCGTCGGCGTGGGACACGCCATGGCCGGGCGCGACTGCGTGGTCACCATGAAAATACCCGGCCTCTATCAGGCCTGTGACGCCTTCACCAGCGTTTCCTGCTACATGCAGCCCAAGGGTGCCCTCGTCTACTACATCGCCAGTGACTTTACCCCAAGCTCCACACAGCACGTCATAGATCCGAAGTACCTCTTCAAAAGTTGCTTCGTACCCGTGTTCGAGCCGCGCACGCATCAGGAAATGCACGAGGCGGCAGGACTGGCGGCGGACATCTCGCGCACGCACCGCACCCCGGTCGTCATCCTCGCGGGCGGGCTTCTCTGCCACAGCGAAGGGCTGGTCAAACTCGCTGAACAGCATACGCGCCCGCTCGCCGAAGTCGGCCCGCTCGCGCTCCAGCACGCCCTGCCCGGCATGGCCCGCATCTCCTACGATACCGTCATGGCGGAACGTATGCCCGGACTCATCCGTATGGTCGAGGAATCGCCCCTCAACATCCACTATACGGGAGCGGGACGGCGCGGGGTCATCACCTGCGGCGCGACTACCCTGCTCATGCGCGAATACAAGGAACGCTTCGATCCCGATCTCGACATCCTTTCGGTGGCCTTCACCAACCCGCTGCCGATGGAACGCATCCGGGCGTTCTGCGCGTCCATCAAGGGCGAAGTCAGCGTTATTGAGGACGGCTACCGCTTCATACAGGAAGCCTGCCTCGCGGCGGGACTCGACGTCAGCGGCAAGGACTCCCTCAGCCATGTGACCGAATGGACGCCCGAGCGCATCGCCGCATTCCTCGGCAGGGATACCAAGGCCGGGACGCCAGCGCCTTCCGTACCCCGCCCCCCCATGATCTGCGCGGGATGCCCCTACCGCCTCGCGGCCCTGCATCTCGGCAAACTGCACAAGCGCGGGGACATCGAGGCCATTTTCGGCGACATCGGCTGCAATACGCTGATCAAGGGCCTCAACGCCCTCGACGTAAACCTGTGCATGGGTGCAAGCGAAGCCATGCGCATGGGCTATGTCCTCTCGAAGCCCGAAGCCGCCGCCCGCTGCGTGAGCATCATCGGCGACGGCACCGAGTGCCACAGCGGCATGGACGCCACCCGCAATACGGTGTTCCGCCAAGTCCCAGGCCTCAAGATTGTGCTCGACAACGAATGGATCGCCATGACCGGCGGACAGCCTTCGCCGTCCTCTCCCTGCAACCTCGCCGGGCAGTCCAATGCCTTCCGGCTTGACGAGGCCCTCAAGAGCCAGGGCGCACACGTCATCACCGCCGACGCCTACGACAAGGCGGAAATCGAAGCCCGCGTGGAAGAGGGGCTCAAACTGGCGGGCGAAGGCCGTTTCACCATCCTGATCATCCGGGGAACCTGCATCCGCAAAGTCCCGGCCTCGGCCTACGGGCAGAAGCTCGCCGTGGACAAGGAACTTTGCCGCAAGTGCGGACGTTGCCACATCTGCCCCGGAATCGAGGCCTCCGAAGACGGCACGCCCCGCTGGAACAACCTCTGTTCCGGCTGCGTGTCCCGCACGCCCGCCTGCCTCCAGATGTGCCCGTTCAAGGCCCTTTCCGTCGCAGGCTCCAACACGGAAACAACTCTCGAAACCGCCGCGCTTCCCCATGCTCCGGAGGCCATCGACGTTCCTCCCGTCAATTCCTTCCGGCGTCCTCCCCGCCTGTCCCTCGCCATCCGCGGCGTGGGCGGGCAGGGAAACCTGTTCTTCGGCAAGGTGCTGGCGCAAGTGGCCTTCCTCGCCGGGTACGCCGACCGCAACATCCTCAAAGGCGAAACCCACGGCATGGCGCAGATGGGCGGCCCGGTGATCAGCACCTTCGGCTGTGGCGAAGTGTTCAGCCCCGCGCTCGTGCCGGGGACAGCCAACGTCCTTATTGCCATGGAAAAGGCCGAAGCGCTGCGCCCCGGCTTCCTCGATCTGCTGGAGCCCGGCGGGACCGTGCTCATGGCCGATACCCGCATCCTGCCGCACGGCCTGAAGCCCGAAGCCTACCCTTCCGACGAGGCCATCGCCGCCCAGCTTGAAGGCTATCGGGTCGTGACCGTCGATGTCCTGAACATCGCCCTCAGCCTCGGGGACCCCAAAGGCCGTTGTGCCAACGTAGCCATGCTCGGCGTGCTCAGCACCCTGCCGCCCTTCGACGTCGTGCCCGAAGCCGTCTGGCTGCAGGCCCTTAAGGGCATCTCGCGTAAGCCGGCGCTCTGGGATCTCAACCATGCGGCTTTCATGGCCGGTCGCGGGATGCAGAAAGGTTGATCGGGAAGAGGAAAGATGTGGGAGAAGGGGCCCTCCCCCCCCCCCCCCCCCCCCCCCCCCCCCGAAGACTTTTGAACTTATCGAATCCCTCTTGTCGTTTTTCCCTGATGATAGGGATGAGGAAAAACAGACACGGGGAATGAATCAGGCGAACGCAACGCACAAAAAACATCAATCCAAATAATTCTCTAAAAGATAATAATATTACTGTATTACTAAAAAACTCCTGATACACCCCAAACGCACAGAGGGAACGCCAGACTCGCTCAAAACGGCCCGTATCCGATCCGTGCCGGACAGCGTCCGGGACGGATCGGATATGAAGCCGTAACTGAGGGGGTCCGGGGGGCATCATGCCCCCCGGTCAGGGGGTCAAGGGGGGCGACGCCCCCTTGCCGCCGGAGGCATCCCGCAAGGAACACCCTATGAACCTTACCGTCGCCTACGAACCGATCACGGAACTGCTCCGCAACGCCTATGCCGAAGGACGACAGTTCCTCTACGAATACGAAGTGTATAACCTCCTGAGCCTGTCGGGATCGGAAACGCCCCCGAAATGCTCCTTCATCCCCCGCAACGCCAAACTCGCCGACGAGGAAGTCATGGCCATGCCCGGGGACAAGGCCGTCCTCAAGATCGTCTCTCCGACCATCATCCACAAAACGGAAGTCGGCGGCGTGCGCATCGTGCCGAAAACGCCGGATAAGGTGCGATCCGCCGTGCGCCGTATGCTCTCCGAAGTGCCTGAACGCTACGCCGAATGGATCGAACGCCACCCGTCCGGCGCCCCCAAGAGCTATCGGGGGTTGGAAGGGGCCGCGCTGCAAAACGCCATCGCTTCCGATCTCAAGGGGGTGTTGCAGGTGCAGTTCATGCCGCCCGACTCCGAAGCCTTCGGCAATGAGCTTATCGTGGGCCTGCGCCGCACCCGCGAGTTCGGCATGGTCATCAGCGCCGGCCTCGGCGGGACCGATACCGAGCTGTACGCCGAACGCTTCCGCAAGGGGCAGGCCATTGTAGCCGCACTCACGGCCATGACCGACGGAGAGACGTTCTTCCGGCTGTTCCGGCAAACCGTCTCATATAGAAAACTCGCCGGATTGACGCGCGGGCAACGCCGCATCGTTACCGACGACCAGCTCATCGAATGCTTTGAGTCCTTCATCCGCATGGGGAACCACTTCTCGCCGGACAATCCGGACACGCCGTTCGTCATCGACGAGCTGGAAATCAACCCGTTCGCCTTCACCGACTATCTGATGGTCCCGCTCGACGGCATGTGCAAATTCTCGCTGCCGGAAAAAGAACCGACGGCCCGGCCCGTGGCGCGCATCGGAAACCTGCTGCACCCCGAACGCATCGGCATCATCGGCGTGTCCGCCAAGCGGAGAAATTTCGGACGTACCATCCTTGAAAACATCATCGGTTCGGGATTCGACAAAGATCGGATCGTCATCCTGCGCGACGGCGAACCCGATCCCTCCGGCGTGCGCTGTGTGCCTGATCTGCGGAGCGTGAGTGAGCCGCTGGATCTGTTCATCGTGGCCGTAGGCGCGGAACACGTACCCGGCCTTGTGGACGAAGTACTGGAAACAGGCGCCGCCCGGAGCGTGATGCTCATCCCCGGTGGCCTCGGTGAAACCGAGGAAAGCAAGGAAATCGCGGCCCACATGATCGAGCGCATTCGGGAAGCCCACGGCAAAGGCGACGGCGGCCCGGTGTTCCTCGGCGCGAACTGCATGGGTGTCATTTCCCGGCCCGGCGATTATGACACGTGGTTCATCCCGGCCGAAAAACTGCAGGCCGCGCGCCAGACGTCGTGGCGGCGCACCGCCATCGTGAGCCAGAGTGGGGCATTCCTGCTCAACCGCTTCAGTCAGGCTCCGGAAATGAGCCCGGCCTACCTCATCTCTATGGGCAATCAGACCGACCTCACGCTCGGGGACATGATGTGCCACTTCATCAGCTCGGACGAGGCGGACGTCATCGCCGTCTATGCGGAAGGCTTCAAGGATCTTGACGGGCTGCGGTTCGCACAGGCCGTCCGCGAAGCCGTGCGCAACGGCAAGCAGGTCATCTTCTACAAGGCGGGGCGCACGCCCGAAGGCAAGAATGCCACCAGCGGGCACACAGCCTCTCTCGCCGGAGACTACATGGTCTGCGAGAACTGCATCCGGCAGGCGGGCGCGATCATGGCCCGCAACTTCACGGAATTTCAGGAGCTCATCCTGCTGGCGGAAGCGTTCCGCAACGATGCCGTCAACGGCAAGCGCCTCGGCGCGGTCAGTGGCGCGGGATTTGAAGCCGTGGGCATGGCGGACTCCATCCAGTCGGACGAATACAGCATGTCGCTCGGCGCTTATGCCGAAAGCACCCGCAGCGCCATGCAATCCTGCATCAATGAAAAGCACCTGGACAAGCTGGTGACCATCGCCAATCCACTGGACATCAACCCCGGCGCGGATGACGAAGTTCATGCGCACATGGCTGAATTGATGTTGAATGACGAGGGCATCGACGCCGTGGTCATCGGGCTCGATCCGCACTCTCCGGTGACGCATACCCTTGCGGAGACGGACGTGGAGGCCTTCCGCATGGACGCGCCTGGCGGCATCCTCGAACGGCTCTCCGCCGTACGTGAACGCTTCCGCAAGCCGCTGGTCGCCGTGGTGGATGGTGGGGCGCAGTTCGAGCCCTTCCGTAATGCCCTACGGGAACGGAACATACCCGTTTTCCCCGTCTGCGACCGCGCTATTGCCACTCTCTCCTTATATATGGAAGCGAGGCTCATGGTTAAAGGGTTTGTTTAGGAGAGAAAAAGATTGGAGGGGGAAGGGGGACCTTTCTGGAGAAAGGTCCCCCTTCCCCCTCCAAACCTCCCCTCTTCCCCTCCAAAGACTTTCATCTTTATCGAATCCCTCATTCGAAATTTCCGCATGGGCAGAAGATGATGGGTAACTTAGATTTCTTATTGAAAAAAGAAAGGCGAAGGATTTCTTCCTTCGCCTTTTCTCGTTATAAGAAGAAAAGCACCGCCTCACCCCTATGTTCATAGGGAAAGACGCCAAAAGGGATTCGATAACGTCAAAAGTCTTTGAGAGAGGAGGGATTAGGGTTTGGGGGAAGGGAGGAGAGAACTTTCTGAAGAAAGTTCTCTCCTCCCTTCCCCCAATCTTCTCTGTTCCTTAGGCTTCGCGACACCACCAGATGACCTTGCCGATGATGCGGACGGACTCGGCCATGTCGCCGCGCAGATCCACTTCGATAGGCTCGTAACGTTCGTTCAGACTGCGGAGGAGCATCCGATGACCGGGCAGCGTCTCGATCTGCTTGATGTAGATTTCCTCGTTGACACCCACGGCGTAGATCGTATGGGGATAAATCTGCTGTTTACTCTGATCTATGAGGGCCATGTCCCCGTGGCAAATCTCCGGTTCCATGCTGTCACCGTAAACTTTCATGAGCACCATCTTGTCGGGATTGCCCTTCCGGCACAGCCAATCGGAACGAAAGGCAAAATAATCCAGTACATCGGCTTCGGTTTGCAGGCTTCCCACTCCGGCGGAAAGGCTCGCCGCCACCAGAGGGATGCACAACAGGTCGAGATCCGGAACCGCCGCGCCCGCAGGCGTCGACGCCTGAGAAATTGATGAAGCAACCGGAGCATGGGAAGCTACAGGAGTGGATTCGTCTCCCTTCCCGAACATCAGCCAGTCCATCGACAGGCCACACTGTTGCGAGACTTTGACCACCCATCCTTCCGGAATCTTGCGTTTTCGCCGGGCCTGGCTGACGGCCTGCGGCGAAACGCCGAGAAGTGCCGCCAACTGGGCGTCACGATGCAGCCCCGCACCGGAGAGGAGGCGGTCCAGAATGGCATTGGAATCGGATTCGGATGGTATTGTGTTCATGAGCCAGCCTATACCCGATTCTTGATTGTCTTGTCAATCTCAGCTTACTTCTACAAGGGGTGTAAATCAATTTTTATTCAATTTATCAATTTTTAATTGACAAACAAACCGGACTCGGGCACTTTCAAAACGCGCCGGGAAAACGGCGAATTTCGTGGAGCGAGACGACAAGGAGAAATCTCATGGCTATAAGTGAAGATTTGCGGAGCGTGCAGGCGACACTCATGCAGGGACTGAACCTCGACAACGCACCGTTGCTGCGTCTGGTGTGCAGCAACCTGCAATCCATCGCGGAGCAGATCGAATCCCTTGAGAACCTCCCACTGGCGACGCGGGATATCGCCGGAAAAGTCGGACGCCGCCGGGGAAAACGATGCGCCCTCGGTGCTGCGTAATGGCAGTGCCCTTCATTGCAATTGCAGTTGATGACAGTAATTAAAATACTACGCTAAATAGTTAGATGTGCACAAACTGTCACTGACTATCACTTGACATCGAAGGAACACCACTGTCCGATCCCTACGGCGGACGTGAAGCCGGGCCCCTTCGGGTTTACGGCATGGGGTCACGTCGCCGTGGGCGGCTTCGGCAATGAAGAGTTCCCCTATCCGGCTTTCTCTTCATCGCCTGTACCGTAGCCGCAAAATGTCCCCATGTAACCTCATCCATCTGCAACTCAGGTCATAGCAGAACTATCATGAGACATTCAGGCTATGGAACAGCTGTTGTAACTGGAGGATATAGTTTTTGTAATATGTATATCCGGGATCGTTTTCGTATACGCAACCCGTTGAGATGTGTTTTCTTTACTTGGACATCCGACACAGACGAAAAAAGTTCGACACAGAAGGATTTTTTCCCGCCTCCATCCGGTTGACTCTGGGCTATTCAGTCTTATGTAGTGAAGGTCAAAGAGATTCCGCCAAAGGAGGATTTGGTCATGACGAACAAGGAACTTGAAGTTATTGTTTGTAACGCAATTGACGCTCGTAAGGAGCAAGGAACGCCGTTTGACCGCGACGCGTTCGCAGCTCTCGTCAAGATGGCGCAGGCCCTCTATCCCCATACGACCTATGAACATCAGATCGACGTCGTTGCCCGCATGAAGAGTATCGTCGATCCGATTGACGGCTTCCACCCCCGCTGGGAAACGGACGAGCTGTTCGCCGCCTGCATCAAGGCCATTGAAGCCAAACAGCCGTCCTATACCATTCCCTATGAAGATGTCGTCATTTTCATCAACAGCATCAAGATGGCGTTGAAGAGACTTGATCTCAAGGTGGACACTTGCTCGTGCCTCTCCGCCCTAGCTGAAAAGCTGTAAATTTCTCAGCATCATTGCTGAAACAAACAGCCCGCGACGTATCTGAGTCACGGGCTGTTTGCGTTTGTTGCTTCGAAACAGAATCTTCCCAAAATCAAGTATTATATAGAAACTTGTGTCATTCTAAAGTGATGCAATGCTCTTGGAGAACGGCGGGAATTCTCCGCAATTTCAGCATGAACCGTCAAGGGAACCTTGGTCCATCTCTCAAACGGCATTTTCCAAAACCTGCCACCGCCCCTCTTCCATAAGGGAGCCTTTTCTGTGACACCTCAAAAATCAATCTCAGATTAAGTCGCTCACATGTCAATGTTCAACCAGCTCCGGGCCGCCCAACCTATCAGGAAAGAAATGCCCGCCACGCTGAAACTGATGGTAATCATCTCAGTGAAACCGCGAACGAACGATTCCTTCCGCACCACAGACACGAAATAGGTAAAGCCCAAAATGATCAGTGCCGCGTCAAACAGACAGAATCCCAGAGCCACCAGTGGGCTCTCGAACACGATGTAGGGCAGCAGCAGGAACGCCACGGTGATCATGTAGGCCACGCCGGTATACACCGCCGCCTTAAGCGGGTGCTTTTCCGACGTGTCAGCCTTTTTAGAGAGGTACTCGGAAGCCGCCATCGACAGCGTCGCCGCCACCCCAGTAATGAACCCGGCCATACCGACCATGCGGTTATCATTAAGGGCCAGCGTGAACCCGGCCAGAGCACCGGTCAGCTCCACCAGTGCGTCGTTGAGGCCAAGCACCATCGAGCTGATATAGCTGAGTTTTTCCTCATGGATCATGGCCGCGAGCTGCGCCTCGTGGCGGGTCTCGTCCTCCATGATGCTCCGGGCTTCGGGCAATTCCTCCATGAGTTTCCGGTAATTCTCCGCGGAGTCGTCTTCTCCGCCTTCCATCAGGTTGATCACGAACACGAGACCAAAAATCTTCCCAAGCACCACGAACAGCCACACCCGAAACATGTCGGCCTTGGCCTCAATCCCCGTATAACGGCCCCATACCGCACAATGCAGACCTTCATCGTGCGACATCTTTTCAAGGATTTCACGGTTTTTCTGCAAACTGGCCTGTTTTGCCAGCGCCGCATACACACGCTGATCAGTAGCCTCGTTGTCCTGCATCCTGCGGACAATGGCTAGCGTCTCTTCTTTCATAATCGCCTCCTCATAAGCCCCCGGTCTAATCGGCTTCACGGGAAATGGCAATCATTGAGAAGGGCCTGTCAGGGCCTTCCGAATGCGGCGGCGAGAAGCATGACAGCCGTGCCGAGCTGAAGGGGATCGTGCCAGACGCTTGCGCCTTCCGGCGCCCGGAGAGTCCATATGCAGGGCACGCAGGGAGCCGAAATGCACGCTCCGGCGGCAAGCCGATCCAAGGGGAAAAAGTCGTTGGTCGGCGCCGCGTCGAGCAGGCACTCGAACAACGGCAATCCGGACAGGTCATCCGGCGTGCAGGGGAGACAACCGGAGAGCGCCCCGCAAGCGGCACGGGCCTTTTCCCCATCCATATCGCAGAGAAAAACCTCATAGCCCGCCAAGGCCAGCGTCTCAGCACCCGCACAGCCCACAGGTCCGGCTCCAAGCACAAGAGCCCGCTTGTCCAGCCTCTTTCGCGCCGCCATGCGGATCAGGGCGGTGGCAAACCCGCGCCCCGTGGCCCGACCGTTTTCGCCCACGGTACCAGTAAGGATATTCTCAGCCAGATACGTATCGTCATCGGCCCAGATGAACAGATCAAATCCGCCACTCTTGGCGAGCTGAAAACCGGGCACATCAGCCGGAAGCACATCGGCCTCGAAGCCAAGATGCCCGGCAATGGAAGCCAGCGAGTCCGCGAACCCCCCGATAAGCCCTTCCCCGGATGAAATCGGAATCGCGCCTACCCGCAATTCCCGCACGCCTGAGCGGGCGGTTTCGGGATCGATGCCAAGTGTCCGGGCCGCCAGTGTCAGCAGATCGTCGCCCGTCAGTTCCTCAAGCCGCCTTTCATAGGTGGCCCATTCCGCTTCTATGCCGGCAATATCGTTTTCCGTCAGCCGGGTCATAAATGCTCCTTGGGATAACGTGAAACAGAAAAGGGAAAGAGCCCTCCTCTGAAGAAAAGGTTCAATTCTCCACGCCCTCCTTTCTTTTCTCCAAAACTTTCGGCGAGAGGAAAGGCGACGCGGAGGAAATCACATTACACATATAGATGGAGAAAAGAATATGCCGGGAGCGGAATTTCAGCAAAGGTTTTCTCCGGCACTGAGAAGATGCAGGGGAAACCGTGCCTCACAACAGGAAGAAGGGCGACGGCACGCTGCATCATGAAGGGCACCTGATTAGAGACGGATGGCATGGGTGAACCAACCGTTGCAACCGGCAAGCATGGTTATGTATTCCGGTGCGGTTCTCCAATGTTCAAGTTATCCTTTAAAAATCGTTTTTTCAGTCTGCCTCTCCGCCAATTCTCGCAGATGCTCTATGCAGTCGCTGCGGCGTGATGCCACGTCTTCCGCGTCCTGTCCCGCGAACATCAGGGTTGCGGCCCAAGACCCCGAAAGCAGGCTTCCGCCGACAAGGGCTTCATCGGCCCCACAAAAACCGTTTACCGGCTCCAGAGGGCCGAACTGCCCCATGATGTGCTCACCGAGAAAATGCAGCCCGCCGTCTTTACAAAGGACATGTTCATACCGGGCGAAGCGTGGTGCGCCAAGACCGGGCCCCGGAGCATAGGGGAAAAAGCAGGCCGCCAGATGTTCCGCGAGGTTGACGCCCGTGGACAGCCATACAGCCGTGGGCGTCTGGCTCGGGAAACGGGCATCTATTTCCAGTACGCGCATACCTTCTGGAGTATGGATCACTTCCAAATCCATCAGCCCGTGCAACCGCAACACTTCAGCAAGATTAAGCAATGCGGCTTCCATCTCTCGCACGAAGGACGGTGAAGAGCCGGTGGGCGCAACCACGCCCCGGCAATCGAAGGCTTCGTCCATGAGCAGGTCCGTCACCTGAAAGGTTCTGTAGTTTCCAGGTGTTCCACATATCTCCAGTGAAAAGGACGGACCGGGGCAGTACGATTCCAAAACCCATCCCTCGGCATCGAATCCCTCAGGAATATAGGCACGCAGTTCGGCTTCATCGCGGAGCAGGCGGACGCCCCGGCTGCCGCTGCCTTCCGAGGGCTTGGCTATGATCGGAAAGCCCTTTGTATCCGCTCTTGCCGCAGGTTGCGGGATCGGCGTACCGCAGCGCAGGAACAGGTCGCGGCTCCGCAGTTTGGAGGAGGTAACCGCGTAGGCGAAGGGATCAAAGGCGAACAACACGCCTTTACGGGTACACCAGCCGTCGAGCACGGCAAGCGCGGCGGCATTTTCCAGTGCGGGGATCACGATGTCAGTCCCCAAAATCTGGTGTTCCACTTTCCGTGTCAAGACGTCGGAACCGCCCAGCTTCGTCACGTCGCATTGGGCGAAAGCATCCGCCAGCCGCAACGCCGGAGGCGCAGGCCTTTCATCCACAAGCAACGTCCCCCAACCGGCCTTCCGCGCCAGCCAGCACAACTCCACGCCCTGCAATCCGCCGCCGACTATCGTTACCCGCATTCGACCACCGCCCCTCAAGAAACTTCCCGTCCCCGGAACCACACCCTATTCCCGCTCCCGGTTGGGCTCGGACTTGGGGTCGTCCCGGCTCACGCATACGTCATTTCCGCAGCACCAACCTTTGAGCCTGCGCCTCCGGCGTACCCCTCCCCCAAAAAAGTCCGTTTACCGCTCTTCTCCCCGCCTCCGCTGCTCGACCCATGCGCGATACTCGCCGGGCAAGGCGGGTTCGAGCCCGAGTTCCCCAAGCTGTCTGACGACAGCGGCAACGCTCCTGCGCTGATTCTCGATATCGAGGTCTTTGGAGGCCACACCCGCAAGGCCGCAACCGGAAGGCACGATGGACGTCACCACGTTCGCCCCAGCCTTGAGCCGCATCGCCAAACCTTCGAGGCCATCCACATCCAGAGAGGCCGGTATCAACCGATCTTCCATAACCAGCCGCATCGCGGCAATGGCCAGCAATTCGTGTGCGCGGCGCTCTTCAAGCGTGTCCCCGGCTGTGGATGGGAACGTGGATTCGTGCGGCACATAGCTCATGGCCCGGACCTGACTCAGCGGTTCACGCGCCATATCGAGAATCGAATCCGCCAAATCCTCCGCCGATTCACCTACGCCCGTGAGCAGGCCGTCCTCGGCGAGCAGGCCGCACCCCGCCGCCTCAAGACGCGTGCGCTTCCGGCGATCATAATCCTGCTCCAGACGCAACCGCGTGAACAAATCCCGGTTGTGCGTCTCCTGATAGCAGGCGTACCAGTCCGCCCCGGCCTCACGGAGCCGTACGAGCTGTTCCGCCGAAAGCACGCCCGGAGACACCATAATCGGCAGCCCGGTGGCTTCCTTGAGGGCTGCTACCAGCTCCAACAGCCGATGGAATCCGGCGGGATCCACATAATAAGGATCTTCCCCCAAGGTCAGATCGAGCAGGTGCACCCCATCCGCCGCGAGGCGCCCGGCCGCTTCGAGCATTTCCTCGAGCGGCTTGCGGTAACGTTCAAGGGCTGAATTGCTCCTCCGGTACTGGCAAAAAGCGCAGTCATTCCGGCAATGGGTACTCAGGTACAGGAAGCCGTACAAAAACACCTTGTTGCCGAACGCCCTGCGCCGCGCTTCCCGGGCCGCGTCAAAGACAAACGCCCGCTCCCCCTCCGATTTCGCGGACAGGAGGCCGAGCAAGGCCTCTTTACCCATCTGAGGCTGGCATCTTACTGCTTTCATATCCGTAACCGTATCCCATGAAGATAGGAGAGGCTCCGTCCGGTTTTTGCCATCGTGCTTTCCCCGGTCGCGGCCATCGTGAGGCGCTCAAGGCCGAAGCCGATGCCCACCCAGTTCTCCATGATGCCCCAAGCCGCATCAAGCGGGTGCGGGCCAAGGGCGGAGGACGCCAGCTCCATGCCGTTTTTGTCCACAAAATCCGAAGTTTCGCCATAAACGGCGGAATCCTCGCCCGTCATGCGCCAGCCCTCGATCCCGGCGGCATCAAACACCATCGCGCCGAGTTCGCACAGGCGGGCATTGAGATCCGTGCCTTCGGGCAAGCCCATTTCCACAAGGTTCAGCATGGTGAATTCGTTGGCGTGGCGTTGCCCCTGCGTCTCACGGCGGAAGCACGGGCCGACCTCGAACAGCCGCACCGGGCGGGGGCGCAGCCTTCCGACTTCGCGCATGTATTCATACAGATGCGGTGCCAGCATGGGCCTCAGGCAGCGTTTGGAGTCGATCCAGAACACCTGCTTTTCCATAATCGAGCCATCGAATACGCCCATTTTTTCGAGGCGCGCGCGGGACAGGATGATCGGGGTATGCACCTGAAGGAAACCCGCCGTGCGCAGAACGGCGGAAAGGCGTTCCTCCAGTTCCAGAATAAACGGCCTGCGTGGGCCTTGGCACAGGGCGTCGAGGCGTTCGTGCTGCTCCGTGACGAGCCGGGACTCAAGGCGCTGGAAGGCACGGTTACGCTCTGCGCTGTCCGTAAACCCGGCTTGCAGGTCTTCGGACGTCGCACCGAGTTCGCCAAGCCGCCGTTGCTGTTCTTCGCTGAAGATCATTGTCCGCCTCCCTCCGCACGCAGGATCGCGCCGGACTTTTTGCGGAACACGGTTCCCTGATATTTCTTGAGTTTCCATTCGGGGATGGCACAAATCGGACACGGATCCGCGAATATCTTGTTGCGGAGCCATCGGCTGGCCCTTGAGGTGCGGGAATCGCGCACGGTAAAGGTCCTGCCGCAGTGCGTGGTGATCACGGCGTGGTCGCCCGCGATTTCCATTGTCCGGATGCCGTGGAGGATGCCCTTCCGGGAAGGCCACAGCTTCATCTTGCCGATCAGGGCGAAAAGAAACTGATTTTTGCGGTAGGTGCGCTGCTTTGGAGCCGGGCGCGTAGCGGGCGTTTCACTCATGGCGATCTCGCTTTTGAGTGTGGAAGGAAAGGAAGATGTAGGAAAGGAAGCGGGAGATTGGGGAGGGGAGGAAGGGACTTTCTGGAGAAAGTCCCTTCCTCCCCTCCCCAAACCCCACCCCTCCATCTTCAAAGACTTTCGACGTTATCGAATCCCTGTTCACAGGTTTTCCCGAACATGAAGGAAAGCGCTTGAGCCTGACTCATGATGAACCACCGATGCGGATTTTTCCCGTATGGAGAGGAAAACGCGAGGGGGACCCTCTGACCTGCCGTTATGAGGAGGAGCCTTTCTCCAAATGCGGAAAGAGGCCTCCTGCCGTTCTCTTTGGCGGGGTGTCCGGGAGTTTCACCCGGCTACAGGGGTTTAGAGCCCCTGCGATCCATTCGATCCACACCCCTTGATATATAAAAAGAGCCGTATGCAAGATGAGAGCATCCATAAAATTTCCAGATAGTAGTATGTTTCTATATGAAAAAAATGGATTCATTCCTTCATCTCGAATACGGCCTCATCATACGCAGCTTCCCGATTTTTGTCTATAGATATATCAGATAAAAATATCAGAAACAGGGAGAAAGACTTTCTTCCTCCCGCCTTCTCAAAAAACGGACACGAAAGAGCCGGTTCCCATCCCGTGGAACTTTTTTCTCGGACTGGCCGAACCTGCTACGGCTTTCAGATTTTAATCCGCTCTAAAGAAGAAGAAGAAGAAGAAGAAGAAGAAGAAGAAGAAGAAGAAGAAGAAGAAGA
>ERZ506905.476-NODE-476-length-14491-cov-36.3827_pt1 | contig 14491 bp, 15 predicted proteins | sample MGYA00513175_ERZ506905 | MGnify/ENA metagenome assembly ERZ506905
TTAAAAGCAGCAGCTTCCTAAAAAATGGATATCGAGCCACAAAATCACCCTTATTATTTATAGTATACATTCTCTCCAATATGTATACTATAATAGCACAACTTTCTATTAGTAGCAATAAATCTATATCTTTTAAGTTAAGTTGTAGCGCAATAAACAAAAGCATATTTTATCAAATTAAAAATTGCATATAAAAACTGGCATATATGCGAAAAATCAGCATATATACCAGCTATTCAAGTTTCAGTTCATTTTGCGTGCAGTGCTATGACTTCGTTATACACAGAAAGTATTTTTTGATTCATTCTATCTGCAGTATATTCCTCTTCATACATTTTTCTGCTGGCTTCACCCATGGATTTAATAAGTTTCTTATGCTCCAGTATATATTTCAGCTTATCAACAAGCTCAGATATATTTCCTCGTGGTATTAAGAACCCATTAACTTCATCCTGTACCAGCTCATTTACACCACCTACATCAGAAGCAATAATTGGCATTCCCGCTCGCATTGCTTCGATGATGCTAATAGGTAACCCCTCATAGTTGCTAATCAGGCAGAATATATCGTTCTGATTCAATATATCATCTACATCTGTACGTCTGCCTAAAAAATGTACACCATTTTCTAATTTATGTGATGTCACATATGCCTGGGCTTCAGATAACAACGGCCCATCTCCTACCATATTAAGCTGTAAACTACCAGAATATAATTTATTTATCTGTTGTACTGCTCTAATTAGTTCCAGATTATTCTTTTGGTGAGAAAATCGCGCTACACTTACCAGCTTCAAGGGCAGAGAATACTCTCTAACTGTACTACTTATAAATTTCTTATCTACAATACCATTATGTACAGTTACAATCCTATTATAATTATGCAAAAACCATCTTTTTGCTAACTGGCGATCAAATTCAGATACACAAATTACTTTTCTGGTAATTACCAGCATTATATGCTCGATAGCTGCATATATAATTCTTTTTGCAGGTGATACGCCGCTTGTAAATGCCCATCCATGAGCAGTGAATACTGCAGGAATATTTTTGATTGCTCCTGCAATGCGTCCTACAATACCGGCCTTACTTGAATGACAGTGTATTATATCTGGATGCTTGTCCTCCAAAATATGACAAATAGAATTTATGGTTTTTATATCCTTTGCCGGATTAATCTCCCTAATCAGATCTGACAAAATCACATAATCAACACCTATAGCTACCAATTCATTTGTGAGCCATCCAGCAGTGCCAGTTACAACATAAACATTATGTCCAGCATGATGCATGTAGTGCACCACTTCCATTAAATGCGTTTGTGCTCCGCCAATTTCTGATTTTGTTATAATAAATAATACAGTTAATTTATTTCTCATTTTCTGTTTAATTATCAATGCTTATCCATTCCTTAGGACATAGATCCTTACTATCATGCCACTTATCATTAAGTTTATAAAATCTTTTAGGATATATAACTATTTTATTTTCATTATTATTTAACCAAGCCCCCCACCAAGAAAAAGTACTATTAGCTATTATGTTGTGGGTGCACTGGCTCATTAAATATAAATCTTCATGTCCATGGTCTTCATCATTTCCATCAACATAATAAACTGGTATATCAAACTTCAAATGTTCTCTACACCATAAAATATCATTAGAAAATACGAAAATAGCTGAAATATCATACTTTTCCTTAATTAAATTAATAGCTTTTTGATAATATTCACTTTGTAGTGACTCGAAAATATTCTTATTTGCAGCAACATTGATATAATCACCACGTCTAATATGCATAGAAACACTACAATTTTCACGCTTTATACGTTCACACCACATCGCTGAATTATCACTTATTTTTTCTCTTAAAGTAAATTCTTTTCTTATTTCCTCTTTTATATTAGAAAAATATTTTTCTGAGCCCCAATAACCTTGAAGATAGGAATTGTCCTCTACCTCCTCAATAGATTTATTATAAGCTGAGCCATTTTCAAAAATAGGTTTGATGCCATTTAACTGATAAGTAAAATGACTATCAAAATATCTCTGTAGAAATATATCTCCATATTTTATAATCTTAATTGTTTTTTTCATATCATTTTTTTGTGTATCTATTATATTAAATCTATTCAGAGAATATTTTCTATAATACCTTGCATACGAACTAAGATCTAATACTAAATCCGTTTTTAATCTATCAGCAACAGCTCTCCCACAAGCATAAGAAAACATTTGATTCCCCAAGCCACCCAATATCTGTATTATTATCATAAAACTACCTTTCGTATTTCCAAAGTTATATAATCCGTTTTAATCTAGATTGAATGCCAGATCTTGATAATATATTCGACCAACTTAAGTCTTTTATATTTCTCGTATAAAAATTATATTTATCAATCTTATCAAAATCTAATTCACTGCAATCTTTGCTAATATGGAAAAACTTCATGCCCCGCACTTTCTCGAATTCATCTACCCACTTATAGTTGGTTGTAATTATATCCATGCCTAATGCCACATATTCTAATAATTTAGTAGATGTTTGTATATTAAATGGAAATTTATTAGGCATGTAATTAACGGCGTATCGTGCTTGAGTAATATATTGTGGAACGTCACGATAACGAATTTGTCCAGTAAAAATAATATTCTTATATTTTTTATAGTCAATATACAAATCCGCTGGTGGCTCTCCCACCATCAGAATAGATCTATCTGGATTTTTTTTAAATTTATCTAATAAAAAATGCAATTCTCTATCCTTCGACATGCTACCCACATACACACAATCATATTGTATTTTTTTAGAAATATTATAAAAAAATATATCATCTACACCCATGTCACGATAGCAATATTTAACTTCATCATTAAATTTAAAATTAGTCTTTATATTTTCATTTAAAAAAATTCTTAAATTAGGCCTAACATTAATCTTGCTTTTTATATAATCTTTACATTGAGCAAAAGGTGGCAATGACATCGAGGCATACTCATGTATAATTGGTAAATCATATTTTTTTAAATTTATTCCCATAAACATCCATATTAAATCAACAGATTCTATAGATAATTCATTTATACTACGCACCTCAACAAAAGCATATTCTTTAAAATAATCTTTATATGCTTCGATTTCTGGTAAATAAGATTTTTTCCCTCTAACAAATCCTATTGTCTTCATGCAACCCCCTACTAGATGACATTACAGTATAAAATTTTTCTGGCAAAACAACACATCCTAATGCCACTATTATTTTTAACATTCCCTTTAAAGAATGCAATTTCCACTCAGAAACAAAACATCTGAAAATATTATCCAAAAAATCTTTAAGATTGGTTTTAAAAATGCAACCTCCACCCCCATTAAGAAACAACCTTATCACTGTAGTTACCTTCGCTGCGAAATATCTATCTTCAAAATATGATGCAATTTTATCACTATGTAAACAATATCTATCTTGATAAAAATATTGATACATTCTTTTATCATCCAATATATGTTTAACGGTTTGCCTGTGCATAACACTAGTATTTCTTTGAAAATAATGATATCCCGAAAATGGATTATAGATAATAGTTTTTGCTTTTTTTAAAACATTCCAAAGCCATATGGCATCTTCCCCCATCGAATAATTTACATCAAATATATCCAATATTTCTTTTCGATACAACTTCCCCCATACACTCCAAGGAATATGTTTCTCTTTTCCTCTCATTACAAACAGCTTTTCTACTGCCTCAATGCTATTCATTATATATTCTTGCTGGACATTTAAAGCACACCTAGATTTACCATTCATAAAATCCAGATAATAATTCCCCAATAAAATATCAGCATTATATTTTCTAATAGTATGGATACTATTTTCAATAAACCCTACTTCTAGCCAATCATCTGCATCTACAAATGCAATATAATCTCCCTTCGCCATTTCCAAAGCAACATTACGTGCAGTACTAACACCAGCATTTTTTACATGCTGCAACTTGATACGCTTATCATTGTGAGCATATGTATCACAAATAATACCACTAGCATCAGTAGAACCATCATCAATCAAAATAATTTCTATATTTGTAAATGATTGCCCTATTAAAGAGTCAATACATCTACTTATGTATTGTTCAACATTGTAAACTGGTACTATAACACTCACAATTGGCATAATTTTATATTCTCCTACACCATCTACACAACTCATTATCACATTTGTGCCTATTCCATCCGATACTATCTCTTAGTTTTATTAAAGGATAAAATAGCCTCATTGCTTTCAATATTTTTTTTAACACGAGCTTATAACCAGAAACACAATCATTTGGATATTCAAGTTGTAATTCTCTGTATATTTCTCGCACTTCCTGCTCCATAATTTTACTTTGATTACCACTCAATCCTGATAAGGAAAAATAGGCAACAGGTAAATTCTTATATACTATATTTATTGATTTATTTAAACGGCATAGCAAAAAAAATTTAAAATCTGCAGCCATTTTATATTTAACATCAAAAATATTTTTTCTGGCTAATATTGTTTTTACAAACATCCCTTGATGAGGTATCATTGATTTTATTAGTTTCTCATTTCTTGCAAATTTATTACTCACAAATTTTTGCATTCCACTATCTGTAACCATATATTCACAATAGCTATAAACATCAGCATGAGTTTCTTTAATATCATAACAAACATAATGTAAGATTTCACTATCAACTAGTGCATCATCAGCGCCTAAGAAATATATATAATCTCCAGAAGCAACATCAATTCCCTTATTCATTGCATCATAAATCCCATTATCAGGTTCACTAACCCAATAGGCAATTCTGTCTTCATATTTATGAATAATATCCACAGTCCCGTCTGTAGAGCCACCATCTATAATGATATATTCTATATTTTCATATGTCTGATTCACTACACTGCTAATGGTCTGCTCAATAGTATCCACAGCATTGTATGAAACAGTTACTATACTAATTTTCGGCATATTGTTCATTTATATCACTTCATCCCACAATTGTATTTTTTTATTTCATCCTAAACAAAATCCTTACGCAAAATACAACAATTTTTGTAATTTCAAATGTGTTATTTTCCATTTATCATCATTTTTTGTTCTGATAGCAAACCGAACAAAACACATACATCATGTGCATCAATAGAAAATGATTGCATTTTTTTATCTCCTGTTCTATAATATACATCCCTAAAAATTGCTAATTAAAATATTATAAACATTATCTACACTTACCAGTTTTATGCAATGGGCATATAACTTATTGCACCCGTTTTCACATCCTGGCAAACTATGTTCGGATTGTATAAATTAGATTTGAGATTGCCAAGGGCCAAAACGTTCTTTGGATGAGGCATTAGATTTATCAGCATTCTTAGCATGTTTAGAAATCGCAACGCCTTTTAACCCACACGTCGCAACCATGTGCATGGGACCAGTATCTCCCCCAATATATAAATCGCAGTTTTGTAGTAGCGCTATTGTTTCTCTGATACTACTTTTACCAATAAGATTTATAACTGGAAACTCTAATTTTGATTCCAATTCAATGCCATAATTTTCTGTATTATCACCAGCTCCCAATAAAATTACTTCAATTTTATATATAGCATTGAGTTTAATTAGCAATTCGGAATAGTTATTAACACCCCATTCGCAATTCTTTGCTCCTGCACTAAGAAACAATGCTATCCTATACGCCCCTTTATACCCTTTTCCCAAAATTTTCCCCAAAAACAACATACTATCGTTTTATGCCAAAAATCCTGCAATATATAAAAATTTACCTTTTTAATAAATTAATAACTGCACTAATTGGTATCACATTATTTGAATCTGACGATATAGCATACTTTGCACTTAATATCCTGATGTGACTATTAAAAGGTTTAAATCTTATTGGAAATTCTGGAGCATGCTGGGTAAAAAAAAGTGCAACTCCAGACAGTCCAGCGGCAACAGCTATATGCGTGGGTCCTGTATCTCCTCCAAGATACATTTCACATTGTTTCATAACAGCATAAGTTTCTCTTAAACTGCATTTTCCAATCAAATCTATAGATTCTGGGCATGATCGACAGAATTCATCTGCGTATGCTCTGGTGTTATCCCCCGCACCTACAAGTACAGGCAAAATATTTTCTTGGCGAAAGAAATCAATCAGATCAATATAGTTCTTAACAGGCCATTCCTTGTGTTTTGCACCAGCACTAAGTACCAATACCAACAGTCTTTGTCTCTTCCCCGTAGACAACAGTTTCCTTGCTACTTGCTCATCATGTTCATCAATCCACAATTCCAAGTTGCTATTTTCTATACTGCATCCTAGATAACGCAATATATCTAAATTTCTTTCGACCTCATGACATACGCCATCCCTAGCTGGTACAAAATCTGTATAAAATTTCTCCATACCTGCATCTGATTTTGATTTGTGTGGCAAAACCCAAGGAGCATAGCCTACTCTTCTACCAGCTCCAGTATAGAAGGCAATAGCCCCTGCCATATAATCTAAATCGGAATCAAATCTGGGCACTATGGCTAAATCATAATCTTGTTCTAATTCCTTATAAGCAAATTTTTTTGCTCGATTTATATTTTGAAAAACAGCCCAACGCCCATTAGCCTTAGTAAATATATTTATTTTATCAATATACGGGCACAATTCCACAAGATTATATACCGCAGGTTTTACCACCAAAGTAATTTCTGCATAGGGATAATTCCGACGCAATTCTCTAAGAAATGGTGTTGTTAAAACCATATCACCTATCTCGTCCAAACGTACCACCAATATTTTTCTTAATGGTTGCCGCATCTGTATGTGATGTCTTCTAGGACTTGTAATTATAATTGCAAGTCTTAGGTAGAGATATTCCAATCTGTGTTTTACCCAAGACAGATATTTTTTCACATAATCACTTCCCTATAATTAATCATATTTTTGTAGATAGTCTTCAATAGCTTTATGACAGATTTCTACATCTGAAATCTTTGTAGCTAAAACATCTACGTAGAATAAGCTTCTTGTAGTTTTTTTATTTAGCATTCGTTTTATGTAATTATTAATTTCAATATATCCATTTGTATCTGTATGACAAAGATAATTACCATAATTATCAAATACAAAAAAATCGTTATATCCCGATTCGCAAAGGAATTTACCCATGCTAACATATTTTTCATACTGTGAAATATCATCTATCTGATTTTCCCAAAATATAACCGGTGATATACTACGAAGTTTCTCCCCCAGTGAAAAAATGCAATCAGCATCATAACCATCAGTATCAATTTTTATGACCGATAATTGCTCTATATCATATCCACATTGCTCAACTATATGTGAGTGCCTCTGCATCAGATACAGTAGTACGCTTTATTGCTGTTCCATCAATAACTTCAGATACAAACCCTGCCGTTTCAATGTCTGATACATATGCATTGACAAGAAAAATTCTATCCGAATAATCATGTCCAAAGCCATCTATATTTTTTCTACACAAATTGTAAAATTTATTAGTGGTAGATTGCAAGTGCAAATTGAACAAGATTTATCAAGCAACTATATCAGTGGAATACACCTTATCAAGAAAAGCGTCGAACAGTTCATCCGGCCTGTAGTAGCTTAGAGATTTGCGAGGTCGAGCATTCATCTTATCGGCCATGCGCAGTATCTCATCCGCTGAAATTTACCCTTTCGGCAGGTACTGACGCAACATCTCGTTGTAACGTTCGTTCTGCTGGTGTTTCTATGAGGAAAACGGATGCGCAAGGTATATCTTCGTCCCGTAGCGTTCCTCGTACTTATTGAAGTCTTGGAACTCGGCACCATTGTCAGCGGTAATGCTTTTAAATACAGTGCTAAAACGATTGCCGTATAGCCGTCGTAGCTGTGCCATAGCCTCCTATACTCCTTTGGTGGTGCGTCCGGATATCTTTATGGCGATGTACTTATGCGTAACCATCTCTACTAGAGTGAATACGCATGATTCCTTGCCCTCACGGTGACCAATGACAGTGTCAGCTTCCCAGTGACCTATCTCGAGCCGATCACGGTTTTCTTTGGACGTTGGTCGATGCTAGTGCCGCGTAACCGCTTATGCTTGCGTGTCCAGTTGCGATGCTTCTTGCGCTTCAGCAGTTGTGGCACATCAAAGACGGTAAATGGTAGCTTGCTGCGATGTAGCATGTTGTAGATGCTCTTAGTGCATAGTATCTGATTAGGCGCATAACGAAACTCCAACTTAACCCTGCCGATGAACTCATCAATAGAGGCGGACTCCTCCCTGACGGCGGTGCTCAACTCTTGGATGAACGCTTCGGCAACGGTAGTGGCTAACTTTAACGGCCTGCGGCAGGTCTTGCGATGCTCTTCATAAGCAGCTTGACCGCGCTTGGCAGTGTATACTGGCTGACGTTCTCTAGCGCTCGTCTTGCCTGGTGTACCTCGCCGCAGCTCGCAGCTCATAATATACCGTGGTATGAGCACAGCCTACGTACTCGGCAATGGCACAAAGCGTTAGACCTTGACTATGTAGCACTGGAATCATGCCACGTTCTTCTTGGATTAGATGTTTTCCTCGTTTACGTTTTTCTAGAATTGTGATAGAATTAGTTTGATCCATAGTGGGCTCCTTTGAATTATACTAGCAAACTAATTCTAACATAGGATGTCCACTGTGGATTTTTTTATTTTTTGTTCTAGTTGATTATACAATCTACCGAAAAAATTTATATACAACTCACATTTTATTCGACAAAAATATTGTTTAACTTTTGCTTTAACCTATCCCAATATGTTATCTGCAGAGAAATATCGATTAAAGAAATAATATCTACAGAATGTTTTCTAAACTTTTTGAAAAATTTTTCTCTATGAACATGTTTTTTCTCACTGTTTGTTATTTGTGGTATATATTGTTTTATTTTTTCAAAAGAAATTTCCTTATAAATCATTTGGTTAGATATATTTCTAAAAATATTTATTGCTTTTTCAGAATGTAGCATTAACAATGATACACCTCTATCATCGTCATCATCCGGATGCAAAGACTGAATTCCCCAAAAATCGGCAATAGTAAAATCTGTATTACGCACTCTTGTTTTGAATATGCAATTATGACATGATGGCCTTAAATACAGATTACTTAAAAAACCTCTCAAATACACATCAGTAAATAAATCATTAGTATAAACTTTACCATTATCATATCGTATCATTAAAGAAAATTTTTTCCACCCCTTATTCTTGGAACGAAATTTTATATCTTCTATATTTCTTCCGGCGGATATAGATGATATATATTCCTGCCAAACCATAGGAGATGGCACTCCATGACAAATCAAATCTACTAATAATAAATTAGAATATTCTGTATTCAAAAATCGTCTTAAGCCCTCAACTTGACATGTAGTACCTGAAAAAAGAACCAATCTCCCTTGTAAAACATATTTTTTTACTTCTTGATAAACATGATTTATGGCACTTTGTACATACTTTGATCCTCTAATTGTATATAATCCATCACGATTAAATACAATTTTATGTACAATATTCCAATCATTATCATATGCAGCTCCTACTACTATTCCACTATTATCTAATACATAACCAGCCAATAGACTAAAAACACCCCCTGACGAGCTATCCAAACGTATAGATTCATTTAAAATATGACCATAATATATTTTTTCTATCTTGTTTTTTGTTGGCGCATCAAAATTTAAAACTGGGCAAACTTCCTCACAACGACCACAATTTATACAATTCGCTTTTTCAATTGTTGGATAAAAAAAACCCTCATCATCATATTTCATTCGTATTGCTGATGTTTTACATACATTATAGCATGCAAAACAACCGCAACAATTTTTTCAAGTAACATTATTTTGTTCATAACTAACCTCATATATTATAATTCATGTTCAATGCTTTATAAAAGAAACTAGCTGTTTTTCTTTTTTCAGATAATAACACCTTATTTACAATCTCTCTTTCTAAGTACCACGGATTTGTCCTTCTATCACCATGAGTTCTTACAAAAAATCTATCCTTTATACCAAACAACTCCAACAATGTGTCAAATCTACTATCCATCATAGATGAAAATGAAAATACCTCAACTGGAATAGAAAATAAAATAGAAAAAACTGTTCCGTGATATGAATTTGTATAAACAACTTTTGCATTTTTTACACAATACAAAAATTCATCTGGAGATGTACTATACGGTTTGTTATGTATTTTATTCATTAAATTAATAACACATAAATTATGACTCTTTGCAAAACTATTAATCTCATTTTCTACATCTAATGGTATTGTTCCTATAAAATACACTAATAAATACGCTTCATTATCATCGAAAAACCAAGTTGGTTTTTTGATAATAGCTTTCCATTCTGAAAAATTTAACAACATTGTAGGATCTACTAAAGTTAATATATCACTTCGTTGAGTTATTTCCCTTAAAAAATTTTCAGCAGTTTTTTCTCTAACGGAAACATATGGTATTTCTTGAACATATTCTTTTAAACTACTCACTTTTTCTGTTGGGAACACCGCCGTTCCAAGACTCGCTGCATATGCAACTCTTTTATGATACTCTGTGAATCGCAAAAATTGCAAATCGCCAAATTTATAACTTGGTCCCCAAATTTGATCACTACCTACAATGAAATAATCATATTTTTCTGATAAGTTCTCAAGATGTGCTTGTCCAACTACCGTATATGTAGACCAATTTATATATCTCCTATTAAAATCTATAAATTTTTTATGTTTTCCTTTATCTGCAAAAAAATTAATTCGAAAATCTCTTAGATTTAAGATAAATTTTATGACATCTTTTAGTAATCCTAATGGCGTATTCCGAAAATATATTTTAAAAAAGTTGTTTCTATGCCAAGAGCCCTCCAAATCTAATATAGTTTCTGCTTCTATCCCCAGATTTTGTAAATACTTTTCCAAGGCATAATTTTGCAATCTATTTCCAAAATTTAAATCCGTAGTCATCGTAATAATAGCAACTTTCATAATTATCACCACATAATTTTAACCATTTATTCGCATATTTTTTTAATTTTGTTTAAATATTCTTCTATTATATATAATTTTTTATCTATCAACATATGATTACTATTTGCTACATCCTCACCTGCAAAAGTTCTGTTGTCCAAACATAAATATCTATCTAAAATAAATAAATATTTTTTTATGTCTTCTTTTGATATATTTATTTTACCTTCAATTAATTTTTCTATAGCGTTCTTACAGTCATCATTTGTTCTTACAACAAATGATGATGGTGCAGATTCCTGAATATGATGTCCAAAGAACAAACATGGCTTAAATTTAAACATAGCTTCCCATGCAACCGTTCCTGTTATTGTTGCAACAGCTTGTGAGTAATTCATAAGTGTATAAGTGTCATTTTCCTGAGAAGCTATTTTTACATTTTTAAGTTTTAATAATTCATAATACAAATCCAATGTTCTAACATTAGGAAACAACTTACTATTTCCAAATTGACATGGATGTTCTTTGACAATAAGAGTCCAATCTTTTGGTAACTGAAATGAAATCATTTTAATTGCCAATAATTGATCCACAAAAACACCACCCATTGGAGATGTAGTAGACTCTGGTTGCATATGTAATGCAAAGTAAATATACTTTCCAGCACTATTACAATCTATATATTCTGATATCTTTTTATAAAAATAAATTAAAGTTTCTGGTTCTCTAAAAAAATTATAGTTCATACATTCAGTATATTGAATGTATTTCAAAATCTCAAATGGGGATAGTATTTTTTTTATCAAACCAAGTACATTACGAATGCGATGCTTATATACCAAAAATTTCAATACTATATTTTTCTTTGCATAATTAGTATTTATTAAATCATTTTCATTATTAACCATATAGTAAGGGGTTTTATCTGTATTTTCATCAATATAAAAATTATATATTTCAAGCATATATGATGGCAGATTTCCTTCAAAATCAACCACATTATGATTTATAACATTATGATTAAATACATCATCTAACATATATGAATACCCTCTAATATGTGATTGACTAGACCCAACAAAAGGAATGCCTTTTATCTTACAAAAACAATATGCAATATAGTCACATGCTCCGTTCGGAATAGTATTAGATATAAATATGTTTATGTCTAAGCGTTCTATAATATAATTCCAATATTGCAAATGTGCATAATATTTTCTCCAACGCGTTTGAGAATCTACAATACCTTCTCGATCCATCATATGCATTATATCATTTTCATATGGTTGCATTGTCATAATTATTTTTTCATCAATAGGAATACATTGTTTAAAATATGGTTCTTTAGTATAATCTCCCTTGAAACATCTATCATAATTAAAAAATATATTGCTTTGGTTATAGTCCTTTTTTTTTGATATAAATTCGTTTGATACCATAGGATAGATTTCGTTGATAAAAGGAGATTTTGATAACGCATAAAAAAAATCAAACTCTTCTTTTGTATTTATTTTAACAAAAATAGCATTCATATTTTATCCTTGTATGATATATACAGAAGCAAATTTCATACTTTCCTTTCTTTTTATTGTCTAAGTATGTGGCTATAATACATTCAGATGATGTGGACTTTTTATTTTATCCTATAGCTTTGACTACTGTGAGGAGTATATTGCCGTTACATTATCTGAATTGTTTATAGTTGGATGTGCCAGAGGCTGCGAGCAGCCCACGAGTACTTATATCAATCAAGTCTACGATAATAATCGCTAACGGATGTCACATCATCAATAATAAGGAAGGGATATGTTCCATGATTTACGCAGGTATTGACATTGCCAAGCTCAATCACTTTGCTTCAGTATTATCTTCTGACTGTAAAGTCCTCGTAGAACCGTTCAAATTCACAAATGACAATGATGGCTTCTGTAAGCTGCTAGCCGTACTTAATAGTTACGACAAAAGCAACCTCATCATTGGTATTGAGTCAACGGCCCACTACGGCAGCAACCTTGTTGAATTCCTTGTTAACAGGCAATTTCAGGTAGCTGTTATCAACCCTATCCAGACTTCATCTATGCGTAAGAACAGAATACGCAAGACGAAGACCGATAAGGTTGACGCTACCATAATTGCCCAAACCCTTATGACACAGCCATATAGGCTGTTCTCCAAGTATGATATAGAGCTTATGCATCTAAAAAACTTGGAGCGGTTCCGGCAAAAGCTTATGAAGCAGCGAACCAGAAATAAGATATTGCTGACTTCTTACATTGATCAGGCTTTTCCAGAACTACAGTATTCCTTTAAAGGAATACATCATAAGGCAGTTTATGCAATCTTAAAAGAGGCGCCTTCGCCAGAGCTGATTTCTACTATGCATATGACTCATCTTGCCAGCCTTCTTGTTAAGGCTTCCAAGGGCCACTACACGAAGGAAAAAGCTAAAGAGTTAAGGGTTCTCGCACAGCAGTCTGTCGGTTCTGACGGCAGCTCCATATCTATTCAAATAAACCATAGTAATACTTTCCCATTCCTGGCATCAGTACATTGGTGGCAGGAATGATTCTCGGAGAGATAGGTGATATTCATAGATTCTCACAACCTCATAAATTATTGGCATTTGCTGGTTTGGATCCATCTGTAAAACAATCCGGCGACTTTTGTGCCAGCCATACGTAAATGTCCAAACGTGGATCAAGATACCTTCGCTATACCCTCATGTATGCCGCACATAACGCTGTGAAAAACAACGATACCTTTAAGCAGCTATACGATAAAAACGCGCAAACAACCTGGGGCACTATAGAACTCTGGGCCATCGTGCTGGCAAGCTGGTACGAATTATCCACAAAATGCTTACAGACGATGTATTTCTCGATGAAGTCTATGCTATTGATAATATTTCTTGATTAAAAAAGTGTTCAAGTTGTACTTGCAATTTACCCTTTAAATTATACTTATAAATTAACGACAATTTATTATATTTCAGTATAACACAATAAGTGTATTCAAACAACACGAAATAACCTTTCTAGTAATTTTCTATACATTTTATTGTGCTTTTAGTATTCTTTAAGTTATTTTATTGCATACCTGTATGAATTACTCATTTGATAATTTTCAATAAAAAACCTGCTACCAGCTCAATCTGATAGCAGGGAACCACACCTAAGCAAAATATAATTTTTTTGAAATAAAACATCCTTAATCTGACCATTAATAATATCTATTTCTTTCCTTCTTGAATTGATATATCACATATACAATCAAGCCTACCTCCACAACCGAAACCAGTATACTGCCACCGAGGAAAATTTTATTTACCAGAGATAATACTACTGCTGCTATAAGTATCTTTTACTCATATTGCATTTTGTACTTAACACAGGTTTTCCACAGCTTCACCCCAAAATAATCTATCAAAAATTCTGGAAATGCGCT
>ERZ506905.515-NODE-515-length-13336-cov-7.60191_pt1 | contig 13336 bp, 10 predicted proteins | sample MGYA00513175_ERZ506905 | MGnify/ENA metagenome assembly ERZ506905
GACAAGAGGAGACATCAAAACGGAGCGAATGTCAGATCAAGTCTGAACTACTACAGCTTAACATTCCATATCAATAAAGAGCTGGATATCTAATGTCCAACTCTTTATTTGTATTTATATAATATATTATTCTATACACCAATACAATACTTTTGCGCATATATATCGCCATCCTCGCGGAGGATACAACTCATCATATCATAAACATAAATATCACTCTTTATAGTCATCCCTGAAGATTCTATTTGCCCTATCATATCACGCAATGATTTTCTATGTGTCGCATCTGTCCCCTTATGTCCCATAACAGCATACATTCCTTCCCGCTTGATATGCAAACTTGAACATGGCGTACACTTTCTTTTTTTATAAAAATAATAAGTATCCACATACTTATCTTGTTTTACATCTTTTAAATCCAAGATAACACCAAATGGATATCGAGGCATTTCTTCCTGATTAATAATATAGTTGTTATAATTAATAAGTCTCTGAACGGCTTCTTCCTGGGACTCGGATGGCTTCGATCCTGTTGGCATAATCTCGAAGCGTTCTTCATCATGATGTTGTATCGTCAATATATCATACTGAAATTGTACAGATTCGCGTAAACAGCTAATCATATCCTGTAACATTAAATTTCTCTGTTTCAAAGTATGGAGCTCCTTCTTTACAGAACTATGTCTTTCTTCAAGAAAATCAAGAAATTCTTTACCATCCATATGGTGAAGATGTTTCTTTATCTCTCTTAATGAGCTTCCAGTATCTTTCAGCATAGAAAGAAGGTCAAATTCAAAAAACTGCTCTATTCCATAACGTCGATAACCATTTTCAGATATATGTTTAGGCTTCAGAAGTCCTTCTTTGTCATAAAACAAGAGCGTGCCTTTCTGGGTTCCGCATAGTTTCGCAAAAGCACCGCTGGTCAGCATCTTCGTATTCATTTTTCCTCTTGACCCTAAAGTTACTGTATCCTTTATTCTGCCCAGGAATCCAAAAAATGGCAACCGGTTGTTGATTCCCGGTTGAGGGTGAGCACTATATCATGTTGAAAACAAATAAAAAAATATGGGGAACCATCCTTCCCGTCTGTCTTGTTCTTCTCCTTGCGGGCTGTGATACGCCAAGGAAGAAAGAGTCAGAAGCAGAAACCGCGCATGTGCGCTACCTGGCGCTTAGGCAGGAGAAATTGCCCCTGGCCAGTGCCCTGCCCGGCAGGGTAGCTTCACTTGTACTGGCGGAAGTCAGGCCGCAGGTAGACGGTATTATTACTGAACGCCTGTTTGAAGAAGGCTCGACCGTACAAAAAGGGCAAACGCTGTACCGCATTGACCCTGCCCCGTATCAGGCCGCATATGCTGCCGCCCGGGCGTCTCTGGATGAAGCGAAAGCTCACGCGACCGCGCTGGCCCTGCTGGAAAAACGTCAACGGGGCTTATTGCCGGGGCAGTCCATCAGCCGTCAGGATTTGGATAACACCATTTCCCAGCACGGCCAGGCCCGCGCCCGTGTCAGCAAGGCACAGGCGGAGCTGGAAAATGCCGCCATCAACCTTTCCTATACGGAAATAAAAGCTCCAGTGTCGGGACGCATCGGAGCCTCCGCCGTAACCATCGGAGCGCTGGTTACGGCAAATCAACCCTCCGCACTCGCAGTCATCCGGCAAACCGACCGCGTATATGTTGATATGACACAATCCAGTGCGGATATTATCCGCCTGCGCCGTGCCATAGCCCAACGCGTGATGTCTGTCAGCAGTGACATAACAAAAGTTCGCCTCAAACTCGAAGACGGCTCTCCCTATACCGCAATCACACAGACACAAGGTGAAAATTTCCCTCACTGGATACAGGGAGAACTCTTGTTCTCGGAAGTCTTCGTCGAGCAAAGCACAGGAAATGTAAAACTTCGTGCTGTATTTGATAATCCGGATGGCCTCCTGTTGCCGGGCATGTATGTGACGGCAATCCTCGAAGAGGGAACCATCAATAATGCCATACTGGTTCCTCAGCGCAGCGTTATGGCGAACAATACCGGAGGCCACGCTGTTTTCCTGCTGAAAAAAAACGAAAAAGACAACGGTACTTTTCGGGTGATACGTCGTGATGTCGCGCTTGATCGGGCTATCGGCAATCATTGGCTGATAAAGAACGGCCTGAATGAGGGCGATCTGCTGGTCGTGGAAGGGTTACAGAAAGCCATGCCGGGGACACTGGTCAAAGGCGCGCCCTCATCGCCTGGTGTGAAGGGGAAATAAATTATGGCTGCTTTTTTTATCAATCGTCCGGTTTTTTCCTGGGTTATCGCCATCATTATCATGCTTGCGGGCATACTTGCACTGAATAAACTTCCTGTGGAGCATTACCCTGATATTGCCTTGCCGCAGATATCCATTTCCGCACAATATCCTGGAGCTTCCGCATCCATTATTGATCGAAGCGTCACTCAGATTATTGAACAGCAAATCAAAGGCCTGGACAATCTTCTGTATATGAATTCAACCAGCAGTTCTTCCGGGGAATCGGAGATCATTCTTACATTCAAGACCGGAACGGATATTGATACTGCTCAGGTACAAGTTCAGAATAAATTGCAGCAGGCCATGTCGCAACTGCCTGATGTAGTCCAAAGGCAGGGAGTTCAGGCTTTCAAGGCTGCGGAAAATTCATTCATGATGGTCGCTTTTTATGATGAAAGCGATACCATGCGCGGAAACGACATCAGTGATTATGTGGCAAGTTCCCTGATTGATGCCTTGAGCAGAATTCAGGGAGTCGGCTCCGTTACGCTGTATGGTTATCAGAATGCCATGCGTATCTGGTGCTATCCTGATAAGATGTTGCAGTACAAGCTCAATCCCCAGGATGTCATTGCTGCTGTCCAGGAGCAGAACGCTCAGGTTGCCGGTGGACAAACAGGCGCAGCGCCCGCTCCTCCAGGCCAGGAAGTCAGCATCACAATCAATGCTTCTTCCAGTCTGGAATCCGTTGAAGAGTTTGAGCAGATCATTCTGAAGGTCAAGGAAGACGGTTCCTCTCTCTTCCTTAAGGATGTGGCCCGCATTGAGCTGAATGAGGAGCAGTTCATGGGAGGTACATGGTTCAACGGGCATATGGGAACCGGTGTCGCCTTCAAGCTGGCTTCGGGAGCGAATGTTCTGGATACCACAAAAGCCATCAAGGCTGAACTGGCTTCTCTGGCCCGCTTTTTCCCGCCCGGACTCACCTATGCCTTTGCCGACGACCGCGCCCCTATCGTGGAGAAATCCATTGCTTCCGTGGCTCGCACATTATTTGAGGCCATTGCGCTTGTTGTGATCATCATGTTTCTCTTCATGCAAAGTCTGCGAGCCACCGTTATTCCTGCCATTACTGTTCCTGTTGTTCTGCTCGGTGTCCTGGCCATACTTTATGCAACGGGATTTTCCATTAACACTCTGACCATGTTCGGCATGGTGCTGGCTATCGGCCTGTTGGTGGACGACGCCATTATCGTGGTGGAAAACGTGGAGCGCCTCATGAGGGATGAAAATCTTTCTCCCAGGGAAGCCGCCTTCAAGTCCATGCGCCAGATAACCGGAGCACTCATCGGCGTAGCAGTTGTCATCTCCGCCGTATTTGTCCCTATGGCTTTTATATCCGGTTCCACAGGAGCCATTTTCAGACAATTTTCCATTACTCTTGTATCCTCAATGACGTTATCCGTCATTATTGCCATCGTCCTTACCCCAGTTCTTTGCGCCACTATGCTGCGCCCTGCGAATCATCATACCTCACATGAAGGTTTCTTTGGAAAATTCAACAGAGGCTTTGATTCTCTGACAAAATATTACATCACCCAGCTCAACGTCATTCTGGGAAAAATCGGTTTATGGGGCGCGGCTTTTGCTCTGCTTGTTGTCGTATGCGGCGTTCTTTTCATGCGCCTGCCTTCCTCTTTTCTCCCCGATGAGGATCAGGGAACTCTGTATGTTGACGTACAATTACCTTCAGGTGCCACAATAGAGCGAACAAAGAAAGTCGTTGAAGAAATTGATGCCTATTTTCGCACGGTTGAAAAAGACTCCATCCAAAGCGTGATGTCCGTTATCGGCTGGGGATTCAGCTCAACCGGACAAAATTCGGCCATGGTGATGCCTCTGCTCAAGGATTGGAGCGAACGAGGCAAGGGACAAAGTTCTTTTGATATTATGGAACGCGCCTCTGCCCACTTCGCCTCCATTCCCGACGCCAATGTCTTTGTCATGACCCCTCCAGCAATGATGGAGCTGGGCACTTCCTCCGGGTTTGAAATGCAACTGATGGACCGTGCAGGAAAAGGTCATGGGGCTCTGTTTGCCGCCAGGGACAGGCTGCTGAAAAAGACAAAAGAATCCGCCTCCATTGGATATGCCCGATATTCCGGCATGGAAGACACTGAGCAGTATGATCTTTCCATAGATACCGCCAAGGCTGGCGCGTACGGTTTAACCAGAGGCAATATTAACGGAGCCATCAGCGCCTATTGGGCCGGTGAACACATCAACAACTTCTCTGACAACGGCAGGACCAAAAGTGTCTATTTTCAGGCTGAGCCCGAATTCCGCACAAACATCAACGACTTCTCAAAGTATTATCTCAGGAATGCCAATGATGAAATGGTTCCTCTCTCCAGTGTTGTCAAAGCGCAATCCAGCGTGGCGTCTCCCAGTCTGACACGCTACCAGGGAATTCCTTCCGTCAAAATCGAAGGCGCTGCCGCGCATGGCCAAAGCTCCGGACAGGCCATGCGCGAAATGGAGCAATGCGCCTCCAGCCTGCCGCCCGGCTTTGACACTGCATGGACAGGACAATCTTATCAGGAACAGACCTCTTCCAATCAAGCCCCCATGTTGTACGTCATATCCATCGTTTTCGTTTTTCTCAGCCTCGCGGCGCTGTACGAAAGCTGGACGATTCCACTGGCAGTCCTGCTTGCCGTACCTACCGGCGTCATAGGCGCCCTCTGCGGCGCATATCTGAGAGGGATGAACAATGACCTCTATTTTCAGATAGCAATATTGACCATCATCGGCCTCTCCGCAAAAAACGCCATCCTCATCGTAGAGTTTGCCAAAGCTCTCCACGAAAGCGGAAAAGATGTGCTTTCAGCCACTGTGGAGGCAGCGCGGCTTCGTTTGCGTCCCATCCTCATGACATCCCTGTGCTTCATTCTCGGCGTCGTGCCTCTCACAATCAGCACAGGGGCCGGGGCAGGAGCCCAGAATGCGCTCGGAACAGCGGTAATGGCGGGAATGCTTACGGCTACGGGACTTGGCATCTACTATACTCCTCTATTTTTTGTATTGGTGACGCGAATGTTTTCCCACAGGAAAACACAAAAACGTCACTTCTGACAAATTAATAGTAATAGATAACAATACAAATTACCCTCTCAGGAGGATTATTCCATGATCAATATTAACACCAACAGGCTTATTCTAAGAAATTTTCAAAAAAAGGATGCTCATGGACTCTTTGAATATTTAGCGAACCCACGTTCCTCATGTTTCCTTGATGAAAAAATCAACAGTATCGAACAGGCAGTTGAGTATATAAACCAGATAAATACATGCCCTGAAGAAACAAATATTGCAGTTTGCACTAAAGATAATGATCTTCTTATAGGGAATCTATTTTCCCAAAAAGAAATCCCGGATACCTATGGCATTGGATGGCATTTTAACAAAAACCATGAAGGGAAAGGGTATGCAACTGAGGCAGCAACGGCATATATAAATTTTCTTTTTACTCATAAAAAGGCAAGGCGCATTTACGCTTATGTCGAAGAAAACAATATACGCTCAAAGAAACTATGTGAACGGTTAGGAATGAGACAGGAAGGATTACTTTTAGATTTTATAAGTTTCACAAAGTACATAAATGGAATATCTATTTATGAGAATACGTTTATATACGCGATATTAAAAAAAGAATGGAATAAATAAAATTACATTTTTATTTAATAGCACAACTGACACTCATATTTTTTAAATAAAACTGTGAGTGTCAGTTTTTTATTTTTAAATTGGTTTTTCCAAAAAACAATAGTTCAAACATAAATTAGATCACTTTTTACCGCAAAAAAATTCAAATTATAAAAAAATGCCACTGCCCGACACAAATACCACATGCTACTGCTCATAAATCCATAATAACCAGGAGCATACCCATATTAGGAGGGATTTATCATGGTTGAGCATAGCTTGAGCAGTCGGCAAAAAGAAATCATCCAATTACTCATCGCCGGAAACTCGCTTAAAAAAAATAGCTGAAATTTTATGTATCGAATGTGGGACTCTTTATCAGCATCTTATGAGAATCAGAAAAAAATTAGGTGCGCATAATATTATGGAAGTCCTGCATATTTTATATTCAAAAAATGTTACTCTGGATCAGAATTATCTTCAATTAACTCCTCGTGGAAGAGAGGTATTTTCACTCATCATTAAAGGTAAAACAGATTCAGTGATTTCTCATCAACTTGGCATTAGCAAAAGTGCTGTACGTCGGCATAAAGAAAAAATGATATTATCAAATGATTGTGATTCCATGCTGAGTTTGGTCACAAAATATTATAGGACGCATATTGAATAACCCACATAAGGAACTCTTCATGGAAGTTGAAAGCCGCACCATTATTCTTTCCACACCGGAAGAGCTGTTTCCTCTTATCACGGAAGCCGTGCGTCTCGCCGGTTATGAAAAAACACAGAGCAATTCTGATGCTCCGTCCCAAAAGCTGCTTGCTCCGAAAGATGTGGAAAGGGAATTCGGAATTCGGCAGAAAACTCTCGCCTACTGGCGTCTGGAAGGCATTGGCCCGGCCTATACGAGCTTTGGCAGGCGTGTCTTCTATGAACGCGCCGTGCTGGAAGAGTATATTGCATCAGGGCGTATCCAAACCTCGGATTCAATCAGATGATACGCTTTTCAGGCCAGCATATCCCCTATAATCGAGAGCTTTTCGTTTTCCTGCCCAGGGAAAAGGTGAGCGTATCTCATGGTCATGGTGATATTCTTGTGGCGCATGAGTTTTTGCAGCTCCATGAGCGTGACCTTGCCGGACTGCGCCAGCCACGAGGCGAAGGTATGCCTCATGGTGTGCAGGGTAACGGCGTACAGGCTGTCGCCGTCTTTCGACGCCAGGCCGAGCTTTCTGACGGAGGTCTGAAAGCAGGCGGGCGTTTTCTCGAACGCCACCTTTTTGCGGGGCTGCTGGAAGATAGATTCCGCTGGCTTGCGTCTGTACGCCTGAAGCATCTGGATCATATCTTCCGGCACACGGACGAAAACACGTTTTCCCCCTTTCTGAATGATATAGAGACCGCAGGCGTTGGCATCCACGTCCTGCCCGCGCAGCTTGAAAATTTCCGTGGGCCGGAGGCCGGTTCGCAACGAGAGCAAGGCCATATCGTGCAACTGCGGATGACGCTTTTCGAGATCGTCCAGAAGAGCTTTGGCTTCCTCTCTGGTCAGGAAGCGCAGTCTTTCATTGTTGGCTTTGACCATCTTCCATGTGCCGCCCTTGGTGGACAGCGGATTGACGCCACTCCATACGCCGGTGGCGATGGCACGGTTTATGGCGGAGCGCATGAACGAGAAGATATTGTTCACGGTCTGCCCAGCCAGTGTTTTCCGTTTCCCTATTCCCGGGGTGGAATTTCCTGTGGCCTTTTTGCGCTTTGTATTCCCGGTAGGCGTTTTCAGGAGCTGCGCCTTGAGGTTGGAAAGCAGATTCGGGGTCAGTTCAACCACAGGGAGGGCATGAATTTTGGCCTTGAGATGGGCGCTGTATTGGCTGTAATGCTGGTCAACGTACTTTCCCTCGCTTCTGCCCCAGGCAAGGTAGGCATCGACGATCTCCCCGATGGTGATTTTATCCCGTTCAATGGGATTGACGCCGGTGGCCTCAAACTCGGCAAGGAATTTTGCCCGCTCTTTTCTGGCTGTGGATGGGCGTATGCCTTTACTGTGTCTGCCGACGGTTTTCCAATGGCCTTTGCCTTCGTGGTCGGCGTACCAGAACGCATAGATGAGATCGGGCTTGCCTGTGCGCGGATCGCGCTTGGCCGACTCGCGGCAGAAAACGCCCTCGAACTTGGTTTTTATGTATTTTCGGCTAGTTGTGATTTGCATGAAAGCAGGATAGCCAGTGAAATCTATTTCTGCAAGATGCTTATCCAAAACTTATCCAAAATAAATTTTCAGGATAAAAATCTTGAAGATAACTTATTGAATTTAATAATTATTTATCTCTTACTGCTGGCAATATGTGACCGAGAGAGAGAGAGAGAAGAAAAGCCCTCTCCGGAAAGTTCGGGCGAGGGCTTGTATTTATCATAAATGTCAAATTGTTACAGATTGCTTAGGGCCTTGATGACAGCATCCAGCTCACGGCTCATGGCGTCGATACATTCGTTTTCGTGTTCCGTATCGTCGTGCTTGACGGCCTGTTCCGCCGCAAGGACCAGATCGGCCAGAGGCGCGAGGGAAAGATTGGCGGTCACACCCTTGAGCGTATGCAGTTCATTATGAGCCGTCTGGCGATCACCGGCATTCAGGGCATCACGAATCCGCCCCGCCGTATCCCCATACGACGCGGCGAATTTCGCCAGCAATTTCCGGTAGAGCTGTTCGTTTCCCATCAGGCGCTTGACGCCGGATTCCCAATCAACACCGGGAATAATGCTCCCCGGCTGAGTTTCCCTATCCGACATATTTCCCCCTCAGTGAACAATACTTTGGGAAGATTATGCCAAACATGCCATCCCTTTGCAATGTCTCATTTCTCGGGTTGAAGCCCCACGGCGGGGCCGTTCGAACCGGAACCAGCCGAAAAAGCGGGCATACGCCTCGGAGCCGCGTTCACTCTTCCCTCCGCTTTTTCTGATGGATGCCGTCCCGTTGTCTTTCGCCGTAAACGTCTTATTGAAAGAAGGTACGGCATCCGTCTCTCCGGGACGGACGCCTCAAGGAATGCGCTCCGCACGGGCATGGCCTCCGGACGCGGCTTTGGCCTTGAAAGCGTTTCATTGGGCTGCCCCTCTAGTGCGGAAAGCTTCATCCCCGGCTGGTTCCGCCGGGGGAAAACGCCTTCGGAACGCATCGGGAGCAGAGGTTTCTTGCCGCAATCCGTACGGAACCGATGTAAATCTATCCCCGCCTTGCGCATTCGCAAGGAAGCGTGTATGCCAAAAACCGACTTTCTTGTACCTTTACCCCTGTTTTCAGGAAGGGAGGAAATATGTCCAGAAACGTTATCGTCATCGGTGGCGTGGCCCTCGGCCCCAAGGCGGCCAGCCGCCTGAAGCGGCTTGATCCCACGGCCAACGTGACCATGATCGACGAAAACATCAATATTTCGTTCGGCGGCTGCGGCATCCCCTACTATGTTTCCGGCGAAATCAATTCGCTGGACGCCCTGCGCTCCACGACCTACGGGACCGTGCGCACCCCCGAGTATTTCGAGCATAAGGGCGTGCATACCCTGAACCAGACCCGCGTGACCGCCATCGACCGCGCCGCCAAGACCGTGACGGCCAAGAACCTGGTCACGGGCGAAGAGAAGGCCCTTCCCTACGACCGTCTGATCATCGCCACCGGCAGCACTCCCAAAGTGCCCCCGGTCGAAGGCCGCGACCTCAAAAACGTGGGCGGCGCGAACAACCTTGAGGACGCCGACGCGCTCCGCAAGGCCTGCGCTTCCGGCAGTGTACAGAACGCCGTGGTCATCGGCGCCGGGTTCATCGGCATGGAAATCGCCGTGGCCCTCGCCGACATGTGGGACATCAAGACCAGCGTGGTGGAATTCATGCCGCAGGCCATGCCCGGCGTTATGTCCGCCAGCCTGTCCGATATGGTCAGGCATGACCTCGAAGAACACAACGTCGACGTCTATACCGGCGAAAAAGTACAGCGCCTTGAAGGTGAAAACGGAGTCGTGGCCCGCGTCGTGACCGACAAGCGCACCCTCGACGCCGATCTGGTCATCTTCGCCACCGGCTTCGCGCCCAACACCGCGCTGGCCCGCGCCGCCGGGCTCGATCTTGAGGAACGTACCGGCGCGATCCTCGTCAACGAATACATGCAGACCTCCGATCCCGACATCTATGCGGGCGGCGACTGCGTGGCCATTCCGAACCTCATCACCGGCAAGCCCTTCGTGCTAGCGCTCGGCTCCCTCGCCAACCGGCAGGGCCGCGTCATCGGCACCAATGCCGCCAGCGACAACGGCAAGGCGGCCACCTTCCACGGCGCCGTGGGCACGTGGTGCGTGAAAATCTTCAAGATGTCCGCGTGCGGCACGGGCCTGACCATCGAACGTGCCAAAGCTTTCGGGTTCGACGCCATTTCCGCCAGCCTCGAACAGCTCGACCGCGCCCATTTTTACCCTGAAAAGCACATGATGACCCTTGAGCTCGTGGTCGAACGCGGAACCCGCCGCGTGCTCGGCATTCAGGGCGTGTGCGAGGACGGCGACGCCCTCAAGGCCCGCATCGACGCCGTGGCGACCATGCTCCAGTTCGGCAAGCCCACCATCGACGATCTCGCCAATGCCGAAATCGCCTATGCCCCGCCCTTCGCCTCCGCAATGGACGCCGTAAACGCCGTAGCCAACGTGGCCGACAACATCCTCTCCGGCCAGCTCAAGCCCATTTCTTCCAAGGAATTCGGCGAACTCTGGAAGGATCGCGCCAACAATAACGTCTTCTTCGCCGACGCCCGCCCCGCCGTGGCCGGCAACGCCACCGCCGCCAAGTATCCCGGCGAATGGCACGCCATCGCGCTGGAAGACATTGAAGCGAAGTTCGACTCCATCCCCAAGGATCGCCCGGTGGCCCTCGTGTGCAACACCGGCCTGCGCTCCTACGAAGTGATGCTGTACCTGCACAACCACGGCGTGACCGACGTGGTGAACGCCCTCGGCGGTATGCAGGCACTCATCAAGCGCGGCGACAACATGTAAAGACGGTTTGAGGGGCCTCCCCTTCGAACGACGCAGGACGGGGAAAAGCGTTCCATTTTCGCTTTTCCCCGTCTTTTTTTGCCTTTATCGTGCCCTTGCCACAGCTCCTCTGTCCCGGTAAACTGCCCGGCAAAACAAGGAAGTTCGTATGCACGCTCTCTCTTCGAATCCAGCTATCAAGGAAACCTCGATGAAACGTAAAATACTCTGGGCTTTTCTCATCATCTGGCTCATTCTGACCGCCTATCTGCTGTTCCTGTCCAACAAATGGGCGTCCGCCGCCACCCCGTCCTACGCGGCCTCAAGCGCCGTCACCACGGACAATTTTGCGGAACTGCTGCGCGAAACCCTCCAGAAAAACCCTGACCTGCTGCTCAGCGTCCTGCGCGAAAACAGCGAGGCCGTACTCGACATCGCTCAGGAAGGCTCCAACCAGCGCCGCCACAAGAGCCTGATCGCCCAGTGGAAGGCGGAGCTGAACCAGCCCAAAGAAGTGGACATCAAGGACCGCCCGTTCCGCGGGGCCGCCGATGCGCCCGTGACCATCGTGGCCTATTCGGATTTCACCTGCCCCTACTGCCAGCAGGCCGCCGGGACGATGGAAAAGGTCCTCAAGGAAAATCAGGGCAAGATCAAATACGTTTTCAAGCACTTCCCGCTGGAAACCACCGGCGTCGCCCGCCTTGCCGCCGAATACCACGTCGCCGCCGCCCGTCAGGATCCGGAACTGGCGTGGAAGTTTTATGACCTGCTCTTCGCCCGCCGCGCCGACGTGCTCAAGGACGGCGAACCCGCCATCGTGAACGCCGCCAAGGACGCCGGACTGAACATGAAGAAACTCGCCGCCGACGTGAAGCGCAAGGACGTGCGCGCCGAAGTGGACGCCGACATCGCCGAAGGCCAGCGCATAGGCGTGCAGGGGACCCCGTATTTCCTCATCAACAACCTTGTGGCCCGTGGCGCGCTGTCTTCCGATCTGTTCAAGGAAGCCATCAACATGGCCTTGCAGGCCGCTCCCTCCGGGCAGAAGTAACGCATGATCATCACCCGCAATCCCGATGCGCTTGATCTGCCGTTGCCGCTGGACCTCTCTCAGGGGACCTCTGTGACGGTGGGCAATTTCGACGGCGTCCATTTGGGGCATCAGGCGCTTCTTGCCATGACCTGTGAACGCGCGGCCGCGACGGGAACGCTTCCCGTCGCCATGACGTTCAACCCGCATCCCCTTGAAGTGCTGACGCCATACGCACCCCCGCGCCTCACGACCCCGCAGGCACGGCTTGCACTGCTGGAAGCCTCCGGCATGGCGCTTGTGATGCTTGTGGTCTTTACGCCCGAATTCGCGGCCATGTCGCCGGAAACCTTCGTACGCCGGATTCTTCTCGGCACGCTGAACATGCGCGAGCTGCTCCTCGGCTACGACTTCACCCTCGGCAAGGGCCGCGCCGGGACGCCCGAAGTCCTCGCCCAGCTCGGCAAAGCCGAAGGCTTCAACGTCGATCGGATGGATGCGCTCTCCGTGCACGACGAAGTGGTCAGCTCCACGCGCATACGTGAGCTGCTGCATCAGGGGCAGGTCTGGGAAGCCAGCAGCCTGCTCGGTCGCCTGTACAGCGTGCAGGGCGAAGTCATCCACGGCAAAAACCGGGGCGGGCGCCTGCTCGGATTCCCCACGGCGAACCTCGCCCCCACGCCGACCATGCTCCCCAAGCCCGGCGTGTATGTGACGCTTGCCACGCCGTCGGAATCCGCCGGAAACGGGCTCCCCTTTGTCCTCGATCCCGCGCATCCCACCTCAAACACATATCCGGCGGTGACGAATATCGGGTACAACCCGACCTTCGGGCCGGGCGCGCTCACGGTCGAGACGCACCTGCTTGATTTCGACGCCGATCTTTACGGAAAGCATCTTGAAGTCGCCTTCGTCGAACGCCTGCGCGGCGAAGTCACCTTTACCGGCCCCGACTCCCTCGTCGCCCAGATCAAAAAGGACGCCGATCAGGCACGGAAAATACTGGAAACGGTTACAGGGGAATAGAGAGGCTGAGGCCTCCGGCGGCAAGGGGCTACCGCCCCTTGACCCTGTCCGGGGGGCGAGCCGCCCCCCGGACCCCGGCACAACGCCCGTAGAAAAAACGGTTCCGCATCCAGCTTGCGCTGGCTCCGGAACCGTTTTTTCTACGGGCGTCCTGTCGACGCCAGATGTTTTCTGTTTTAGAGTATTAATTATAAAAAACAATTACTATAAAAATTACAAGGTCCCTAAGAGGGTATCGCCGGGAAACTCACGCCAACGCACAGGCTATCAAGACACCGCAACCGTGACCTGCCCCACTTACAAAAGTCTTTG
>ERZ506905.520-NODE-520-length-13210-cov-15.6512_pt1 | contig 13210 bp, 10 predicted proteins | sample MGYA00513175_ERZ506905 | MGnify/ENA metagenome assembly ERZ506905
CATGCGGATAACTCCGCTTCTTTCCGGTGACCAGCCGTTCGTAAGCTGGCACTCTATTAATAATGTTCTCTTGGTTATCAACTACGAACACACCACGTGGCCACGAAGATGGTGAGTTGATGATTAAGAAAGTAGTTTTACGCCTTGCTCAGGGCGGTTTGTTTTAGTTGTCGTTTGCGATAAGCTCCAAATCAGCGAAAACTTCACTGTAGTAGCAAGGGCTTAAGTTGTGTATTCCATGAGCGTCGTAACGCTGGAACACAGATTTGGCTACTTCAGAACCATACTCGGCCACCACAGCATCAGCGGCATTCTCAATGTTGGTGAGCCACATTCTCTTTTCTGATTTTGTCATTAAAATCACCTGCCTAACTTATGAGTGTGAATTCATGCAAAAAACTATGCGATAGCGTAAATGTTCATCAAAAAACATAGAAATTCGTTTGAAAGTGTGATAGAATATGACTATGTAAGTATAGCGAAACTAAACTTCAAGTCATGCCTAAATTATAAAAAATAGGGAATCAAAAGTATTTGCCATCGTTTTGCCACTGTTTTGCCATGTTTTTACCGAGGGCATGTAAGGGAGGAATTGGACATATGAATGAAATGACATTATCTTCACTTATCCAAATCATGAAGGATGGGTTTATACAACATGACAAGCAGGAAAGTGCAGGTAGATTTTTGCTTGAGTCGGTGACGATACAAGAAGACTCTCTATGTACTACCGATTTGAATTCTAAAAAAATAAGTCGCCTGGTAAGCAGGAAGGATCCTGTTCCAGACGACATAAAGCAAGCCGCGTTAAGAAACGATATTGCTGTTAAAGTCGAAGAATATTTTAGGCAAAAGGTAATGTCGGATATAAACCCTTATACAAAAGATGATGTGCTTCAAAAATTGATGAATATTATCATTCAGGATGCTGAGATTGCACAACGCAAGAAAAATGAATTTCAGAGGTTATATGATGCGGAAGACGATGATTATTTTTTGTATTCTGTATTTATGTATGTACTTCAGCGGAACAATAAAATCATTGACAATGCAGTTGAATACCAGGATGCACCATTGTTAGCAGAGGTGAATTATGAATGTCCGCTTACTCATGAAAAATTAGTGGAAGAAGTAAAAGGTATTCCTAAGAAGAAATACGAGATTACTCAGATATTTCCTGATGATTTGCCATCAAAACTTGCTGCAACATTTAATGCTGTATATCCAAGACCTAAGAATTTAGACGCACCGGAAAATCTAATTGCATTAAGCCAAGAGGCCTCTGAAAACTATCTTATGAGTCCTATGGTTGATGAATATAAGAAACTCTATGAGATAAAGCAAGTTACCAGTAAACAGTACAAGGCTATTAATGCAATTAACAGAATCGAATTAGAAGCAGAAATAAGAACAGCAATAGAGTGGCTGATTTCAATAAATCCTTCTGACGTGCTTCCGCAGCTTGAATATGCTGCACTGAGAATAGATCAAAAAATCAGCGATGCGTTGTTAATGAATGATGTGCGAAATCATGTGCTTCAATACTATAGATACATAGAAACCATTTTTTCAGAAATGACAGATGTCTTTGACGATATTGCCGGAGAAGTAAAATTAAGTTCTCAAAAGTTGGAAAAAGCCGGTCTTTCCCAAGAAGATGTTATCTATAATCTGACGGAATGGATTCATAACAAAGCATTTGCAGGAGATACCAAAGGAAAAATGGCTTGTAGGATTGTAGTGTGTTTTTTTATTCAGAACTGTGAGGTGTTTTACAAAAATGAAATTTCCAAGTAAAGTAACTTCATATAAGGAAAGTAGCCTTGCATTATTTCCGGTGATATTAAAATATCTGGAGAAGAAGGATATGACACCTTCTGAATTGTATAAGAAAACAAGAGGAAAGATGTCAGGAATACAGGAATTTTTGGAGATTTTGGATTGCCTGTATGCCTTAAATAAAATAGAGCTTGAAGGAGGTGTGCTTCACTATGTTGGTTGAAATATACTGCGATAAATTTAAAACTGGTGGAAAAGATGGTGAGGTACGTGCACCTATAACATTCCATGAAGGACTGAATGCTATTGTAGGTGATGAGGATAGATCCAACTCAATTGGAAAATCTACATTACTTATGATTATTGATTTTGTGTTTGGTGGAAAAGATTACATTAACAAGTGTTTGGCAGTGCATGAGAATGTGAAAGAACATAATATTTGCTTTACTTTAGAATTTGATGGTATTGAATATTCTTTTATGCGTAATACTGTCAAATACAATGATGTAATCCGATGCGACAGACAATATGTACCTTGTGAAGATAAGAAATTGATGACTATCGAAGAATATACCGCTTTCCTTGGTGAAATGTATGGTTTAAAATTCGAAGGCTTATCTTGGAGAGGGTTGATGTCTAAACATATTCGTGTGTTTGGACGCGATACAATGGATGCGTCCAGACCCTTGCAAGAAGCAAAAGATGGAAAAGTTGAAGATGAAATAAAAAGATATTTAAAGCAGTTTTATAGATATGCCATTGTTAAACAGCAGATTAATCAGGCAAAGGTTGCGGAAGACGAGAAGAAAGCATTTGGAAAATCTGTATCGTATGAGCATATCAGAATGGCTAGCAGCGGCAAAGAATATAAATCTAATGAAGCAAGAGTTGCTGAATTGCAGATCAAAGAAAACGAATTAGCTGAAAACAGTAGTAAGGGATTACTTGATCTTACAAGTATGCAGGCTCAGCAACTAAGTGAGTTGAATAGTTTGTTACTTAGTTATAGCAGGCAGAGAGCAAGGGTGCAGATGCAGCTTAATTTCCTGAGAAAAGAAATGACTGAAGGCAAAAAGTCTTTTAAGAGATCATATTCTGATTTGGAAAGATTTTTTCCGGGAGTGGAATTCAAATCGATTGCTGAAATTGATAAATTCCATCAGGGGCTATCAAAAGTCCTTCAGGAGGAATTTAAGGAAAGTGAAGCTGATCTTGCCACAACTTATGTAATGCTTGGAAGTGAGATTAAAAAGATAAAAGAGCAAATTGCAGAAATAAAAAATATTCCAAACGTTACACAAGCTGTATTGAAAGAATATGCTCGTATTACAACGGAATTAAATAACCTTAAGGCCGCTAACGAGAATTACACCACTTTTGGTCAGTTGAAGAAAACAGCAAAGGAATATGCGGAAACACGAGACAGAATTATTGCTAGTCAGCTTTCATATATTCAGGACATTGTGAATGACAAAATGAAGGAAATCACTGTGAAAATTGTTAGAGATAAGAATTTAATTCCACCAAGACTCAATTTGGAAAAAATTAATTCTTACACATTCGAAACAAAAGGTGATGACGGAAGTGGTGCTGGTCAAAGGGGCTTGATCACATTTGATTTGGCTAATATGGCGGTATCAAATATTCCATTTGTTGTACATGACGCAGACTTGATGGATCCAATAGAAAAGCCAACTCTTACAGCTTTGATAAGGTATTATGAGTCCATAAAAGAACAGAAAAAACAGGCATTTGTATCTTTTAGATCTTATGAATTTTATGCCGATGAGATTAGAACTACAATTAAAAAATGTAAGGTGATTGAGCTTGAATCAGGAGGTTATGAATTATTTGGTTGGGCATGGAATAAGGAGAACCAAAATGAGTAAGGAGAATAGGAGCAAGAGTAAAAAAGTATTAAAAACGCATTTTAGTTATAATCCACTCTGGAAGATGTTAATAGATCGGGGATTGAAAAAGCGAGAGCTACAGGAAATGAGTAAAGTAAGTGCTACTTCTATAGCAAAGCTTGGTAGAAATGAGAATGTGACAACAGAAGTTCTGCTTAGAATTTGTGAATCCCTTGATTGCGATATACAGGATATTATGGAGCGAATTCCGATAAAACATGATGAAACTGCAAAACAGGAAGGATAAGAATAAAATGGCAGATAAAAACACAGCCGATATTGGATTTGAAAAACAAATATGGGATGCAGCCTGCGTGCTTCGTGGCAATATGGATGCATCAGAATATAAGAACGTTGTTCTGGGATTGATTTTTTTGAAGTATATCTCAGATAGATTTTATGATAAGTATCAGGAACTTGTTGAAGAAGGCGACGGATTCGAGGAGGATATCGACGAATATACTTCTGAGGGTATCTTCTTTGTACCAGCTGGTGCACGTTGGAGTGAGATTGCAGCAAAAGCACATACTCCGGAAATCGGAACAGTGATCGATGATGCCATGCGTGCCATCGAAAAAGAAAATAAGCGTTTGAAGGATATTTTGCCTAAGAACTTTGCACGTCCGGAGCTGGACAAGCGTAGGCTTGGTGATGTTGTGGATCTGTTCACCAACATCCAGATGATTGAACATGGCAGTGAAAAAGATATCTTGGGCCGTACCTATGAATATTGTCTTTCTATGTTTGCTGAGCAAGAGGGAAAACGTGGTGGTGAATTCTTTACACCATCATGTGTAGTACGTACTTTGGTGGAAGTCTTGAAACCTTTCAAAGGACGAGTATATGACCCTTGTTGTGGCTCAGGAGGTATGTTTGTTCAGTCTGCAAAGTTTGTTGAGAATCATAGCGGTAATATTAGCAACATTTCTATTTATGGACAGGATGCCAATCCTACTACCTGGAAGATGGCGCAGATGAATCTTGCGATTCGTGGTATTGAGCCAAATTTGGGAAATTATGCTGCTGATACATTCCTTGACGATCGTCACCCAACCTTGCGGGCAGATTATATTATGGCCAATCCACCTTTTAATCTTTCGGATTGGGGATTAGACAAACTAAAAGAAGATCAGCGCTGGAAATACGGAACACCACCAGCAGGAAATGCCAACTTTGCATGGCTTCAGCATATGATTTATCACCTTGCGCCAGCGGGCCGTATTGGTATGGTATTGGCGAATGGTTCACTTTCTTCTCAATCAGGCGGAGAGGGTGAAATTCGTAAGAATATTATCAATGCAGACTTAGTTGAGTGCATTGTTGCAATGCCTACTCAGCTTTTCTATACAACGCAGATTCCTGTTTCGCTCTGGTTTATCAATAAACAGAAGAAACAACCGGGAAAGACTTTATTTATTGACGCTCGCAAGATGGGAACGATGGTGAGCCGTAAGCTTCGAGAGTTGACAGATGGTGATATCAATAAGATTTCAGATACCTACGAATCTTTTGTAGACGGAACACTTGAAGATGTTAAAGGCTTCTGCGCCGTTGCCGATTTGCAGGAAATTGAAAAGCAAGACTTTATCCTTACTCCGGGCAGATATGTAGGCATTGAAGAACAAGAAGATGACGATGAGCCATTTGAAGAAAAGATGGATCGGTTAACATCTGAACTTGCGGAAATGTTTGCAAAGTCACATGAGCTGGAGGGAGAGATCAGGAAGAAGCTGGGGGCGATCGGATATGAGCTCAAGCAGTGAAATAACTTATTGTTTGATTTTTGATACGAATGCGTTGTTTCAAGCATATGAAAAGAAGGCAGATTTCACAGCTTTTAGCTTCAATGCAACATTTGAACATGTAGTTGGTATGATTGAACAACTTGATATATATGAATATGTAACCATAGCTATCCCATCAGTTGTCTGGAGTGAAATGGAGAAGCAGATTATAGAAAAGCATGATGAATTGCTTATTAAATATAAAAGTACAATATCAAATAAACAGTTTCCTGAGTATTCTATACAGGAGAATCCTACAATAAATTATCCAGAATATATAAAATTTAAGATTGAGGAATATAAGAAGGAGATTTCAGGAAGAGGAAATAGCGTTATAGAAATTCCAATTGCTTCTAATGATAGATTTGAAAGTATAGTGAAGCGTGCATTTAGAAAATTACCTCCTTTTGAAGGAAAAGACAAAAAGTCTGATAAAGGATTTAAGGATGCATTGCTATGGGAAAGTGTTTTGGAATTTGCATTAAAACACCGCAACTCAAAAATCATATACTATTCCAAAGATAATGCTTTTGGAGAATTTCTGCTAAAGGAGTTTGCAGAAAATGTATCAGATTCATCACTGTCCATATGCAAAAATGAAAATGAAGTTAAGGTGCAGTTAGAAGCGTGGGCAAAGGAAATTGACAAATATTCGTATCAACCAATTGAAGATTATGATGAAAATAAGGAAATTGTTGATTGGTTAAATTCTGGAGATTTTTCTGAGCAGATAATAGAGCGAGAGTTTGGCCTTGTTGAAAAAGGACGGTTGATTACTTCAACTACAGCTCATTTGATTAGCATTGATAATATTCAATTGAATTCAGACGAGAATTCAATTGAATATTATATTGAAGCAGCATTGCAGTTTATATATGAACTGAAAGATGGAGGAAAAACACAGGACAAAATCAACGTAGGCATAAATGTTAAGATGCTGGATGATGCTACTTATTTGGTTGAAGATGCGTATAGAACGGATGAAGACGAAACTGAAAGTGAGAGTTAGCTTATGAATACAGGACAAGAAAGAATAAACGAATTTGTAATTCGTGAAAAACTGGAGGCGATTGGACATGAGATCTGAATGGACAAAAAAGAAGCTCTCTGATATTGCCGATTTCAATCCGAGAGAAACTATAAAAAAAGGCGCTGTTGCCAAAAAAATATCTATGGATGTACTCAGACCATTTTATCGAGATATTCCATATTATGTTGAAGAATGTTTTTCTGGTGGCACAAAATTCCGTAATGGAGATACGATTATGGCACGAATTACGCCGTGCTTAGAAAATGGGAAAACAGCGCAGGTCTCAATCTTAAATGATGGAGAGGTCGGGTTTGGCTCAACGGAATATATAGTGTTTAGAGCAAAAGAAGGAATTGCTAATAAGGATTATTTGTATTATCTCGTTTGTAGCCCAGAAGTAAGAGAACCAGCAATAAAATCTATGATTGGCTCCTCTGGACGACAGCGTGTGCAGACTGATGTTGTAAAGAATCTTGAAATTGATGTGCCTCCATTAGTTGATCAAGAAAAAATCGGCTCATTTTTGAAGTCGTTTGATGATAAAAACGCACTCAATGATAAGATAAACAAGAATTTAGAGGAACAATTAAGTGCCTTATTCGTAAATATGTTTGGTCATTCTATTGATTCTCTTGATAATAGTGACATTAAATTAGGCGACTTAATTGAAAGTGTCGATAACAGAGGGAAAACACCACCATTATCTGACGAACCAACAGACTATCCAATAATTGATGTTAGAGCATTATCCGGTAATTCAAGAATAATTGATTACACCAACTGTACTAAATACGTTTCCAAAGAGACATACAATAATTGGTTCAGAAGTGGACACCCTAAAGAATATGATATTCTCATTTCAACTGTAGGTAGTTTGGCTGAAATGAAAATCTTTCTAGGAACTATAGGCTGCATTGCTCAAAATGTTGTAGGATTTAGAACAAAAGGTATATCACCACTCTACTTGTATCAATATCTGAATTACATAAAAAACGACTTGGTAGCATACAATATTGGTTCTGTTCAACCAAGTATTAAGGTAACTCATATAATCAAACATTCTATCTATGTTGCTTCAAAAGAAGATATAGAAATATTTGATAGTATTGCTCGAAACATTACGAAAAAAATATTTGCAAATTGCCAAGAAAACGAAGCATTAAAGCAAATGCGAGACATTCTTTTACCTAAACTGATGTCTGGTGAGCTTGATGTTTCAAACATCAAGATTTAAGCCACTAAATTCTTGTTTATCATAGAAATATAACGAAAAATACAGGAGGTTGAACATGCCAAATTTATTTACAGAGGATACATATGAACAGGCAATCATTGAATTGTTTGAAAACATGGGCTATGACCACCTCTACGCTCCGGATTTTGATAGAGATTATACCAGTCCGCTTCTGGACTCTATTCTGAGAGATAGCTTGGTGCGTATCAACCGTGGTCTGCCTGTAGAAGCTATAGATGAGGCATTAGCCAAATTGAAGAATTTTGATAATGGAAGTCTGTTGCAGAAGAATATAATTTTCATGGATTATCTGCAAAATGGCATCACGGTTAAGTTCTTTGTAAAGGGCGAGGAGCAATCATCTATTGTACGTTTGATTGATTACGCCAATGTAAAGAACAACTCTTTCTATGTGGTAAATCAGTTTACGTTTTTAGAAAATGGAAATAACCGTCGTCCAGATATTATTTTATTTATTAATGGATTGCCGCTTGTTTTGATGGAATTGAAGAGTCCGGCTAAAGATGAAGTTGGTGCAGAGAATGCCTACCATCAAATCAGAAACTACATGCAGGATATACCATCTATCTTTTATTACAATGCAATTTGTGTAATTAGCGATTTGTCTACGAATAAGGCAGGAACTATCACTTCTGGATTAGATCGTTTTATGGAATGGAAAACCAAAGACGGTAATTACGAAGATACGGCGTATGCTTCCTTTGAAACCTTCTATGAGGGTATGTTCCAAAGGGAACGTCTACTTGATATTTTGAAAAATTTTATTCTTTTCTCAGGCGTCAGCAATAGTCGATTCAAAGTATTAGCCGGATACCATCAGTATTTTGCAGTACGCAAGGCAATCAAGAAGGCAAAGGTAGCAACGAAGACCGATGGCAAGGGTGGTGTGTTCTGGCATACACAGGGCTCTGGTAAGTCATTGTCGATGGTATTCTATGCACATTTATTGCAAGATGCATTAAATAGTCCAACTATCGTAGTTATGACAGACCGTATTGATCTGGATGATCAGCTCTATGCACAGTTCTCACAATGCGCAGATTTCTTGCGTCAGACACCGGTACAGGCAGAGAGCAAGGAACATTTGAAGTCACTTCTTGATGGCAGAAGTGCAAATGGAATTATATTTACAACAATGTTCAAGTTTGAACGTGGAGAGAAAGCTTTGTCAGAACGCAGAAACATTGTTGTTATGGCAGATGAAGCACATCGTGGGCAGTATGGATTTGATGAAAAAATCGTTATGTCAGAGAATGAAAACGGTGAAAAGGAAGCGCGTACTGTAATTGGTAATGCTCGTATTATCCATGACGCGTTGCCGAATGCTACATTTATCGGATTTACCGGTACACCGATTTCGGCCAAAGACAGAAACACTCGTGAAGTTTTTGGTGATTATATCGATGTCTATGATATGACACAGGCCGTGGAAGACGGTGCTACTCGTCCGGTTTATTATGAAAGCCGAGTTGTTCATTTGAAGTTGGATGAGAACACATTAGCATTAATTGATTCCACTTACGATGTCTTAGAGCAGCAGTCCGACGCACAAACAATCGAAAAGAGTAAAAAAATGCTTGGTCAAATGGAAAGCGTGCTGGGAGCTGATTCTACGATAGAATCTCTTTGTGATGATATTGTTGAACATTACGAAAAATATAGAGCAAACCTTCTGACGGGTAAAGCCATGATTGTGGCGTATTCTCGTCCGATTGCAATGAAAATCTATCGCCGAATCTTAAAAATTAGACCTGAATGGACAGATAAAGTCGGTGTAGTTATGACTGGTGGCAATAACGACCCGGAAGATTGGAAAGAGATTATTGGAACCAAATCGCACAAAGAAGAGCTTGCAAGGAAGTTTAAAGATAACAATGACCCGATGAAGATTGCCATTGTAGTTGATATGTGGCTCACTGGTTTTGATGTACCTTCTTTGGCTACTATGTATGTGTATAAGCCAATGCATGGTTATAACCTGATGCAGGCAATTGCCCGTGTTAACCGTGTATTTAAGGATAAAGAGGGTGGATTGATCGTAGATTATGTTGGAATTGCATCAGCTTTAAAGGTTGCAATGAAGGAATATACGAAACGCGATCAGTCTAAATACGGTGATATGAACATTGCAAAGATGGCATATCCGAAGTTTCAGGAAAAGCTACAAGTTTGCAAGGATTTATTGCATGGCTTTGATTTTAGCGGATTTGTAGGTGGCTCTCCTCTTACAATGGCTAAGCTTATTACGGGTGGCGTAAACTTTATTCTCGATGTAAGTGTACCAGAAAGAAAAGATTTGTTCTTGAAGGAAGCCATGCTTTTGAAACAATCACACTCGCTTTGTTCCAGCATGACAACAGAGCAGGAACGGCATGAAGCGGCTTATATGGAGGCTTTGCGTTCTACGGTTATTAAGATCACATATAGTGGAACAGGTGGAAAAAGTTTGTCACTTACTGAGATTAATGAACAAATCAATGAACTCTTGAAAGCGGCAGTACAGAGCGAAGGTGTCATCAGCTTATTTGACAGCAGCAAGAGTGGCGGTGAAAATTTCAGCTTGTTTGATACAGCAGTCCTGGATGAAATCTCTAGAATGAAGGAAAAAAATATAGCTGTCGAGATTTTGAAAAAACTTATGGCTGAGCAAGTGACTCTGTACAAGAGAACAAATGTGGTACAGTCACAAAAATTTTCTGAGAAGATAGCACAACTGATGAACTCTTATTATAATGGACTAATCACCAATGAAGAGGTTATTAAAGAACTTCTGAAAACTGCAGAAGAGATTGCAAATCTCTATAAGAATGGTCAGAAACTGGGGCTTTCACAAGAAGAGCTTGCATTTTATGATGCCCTTACAAAACCAGAGCATATCAAGGATTTTTATAAGAATGATGAATTGATTGCTCTGACAAGAGAACTTACAGAAATGCTTCGTAAGAATCGCACTATCGATTGGCAGAAAAAAGAAACTGCTAGAGCGCAGATGCGTAAGATGGTTAAGAGACTCCTTAAGAAATATAAATATCCGCCAGAAGACTATGATTTTGCAATAAGCACAGTAATTAGTCAGTGTGAGCTTTGGACGGATAATGTGGAACCACGAAAAGAGGAAAAACTCTATAAATATGTATCTGAAATAGAACTAAGCAAGGCGGCAGAGGATACGGTTTCTTATGGAGAAAAGAAGTAATGGAGGTGCGAAATGGATGCACGTAAAGGCAATATTTATGAGATATTGAACGGAAATAAGCAGTTCTTGATTCCGGTTTATCAGAGATTCTACAGCTGGGATATAGATCAGTGTAAACGACTTTGGAACGATATTGTAGAGATGCAGAGAAAAGGCAAAGTGGGCCATTTTGTAGGTTCTATTGTTAATATTGCTGAACAGGCAATGCCAACAGGTGTTCAGAAATATATGATTATTGACGGCCAACAGCGAATGACTACCTTAACACTGCTTCTTCTGGCTTTGCGAGATTATGCAATAATTAATCCGAGTGACACAACAATTAATGCTCGTCGTATAGATAATATGCTTCTAAAAAACGAGTATGAAAGTGGTGATGAACGATATAAGTTACTGCTGACTGAAACAGATCGAGATATTCTCATAAGCCTCGTTGAGGAAAAGCCAATTGTAGAAGACACTAGATCAAGGCTTATTGAAAATTACAATTTTTTTGCTGGAAAACTCGCTGATAAAGAAATTCAGCCTGCAGAGGTATATGAGTCAATTGGAAAATTACAAATTGTTAATATCACATTAGATCGTGCTGTTGACGATGCACAGGCAATTTTTGAAAGTTTGAATTCTACTGGTAAGGAACTTTCTGAATCTGATTTGATTCGTAACTATGTTTTGATGGGATTAGAGCCGTCTGAACAAACTTATGTATACGAACATCTTTGGAGACCGATGGAACAGCTGTTTATCTATGAAACGCAAGGAACGGTAATGGATGCTTTCTTCCGCCATTACTTGACCATGAAACTTTCTCATATTCCAAAGCAAGGACGTGTATATGAAGAATTCAAATTGTACCATTTGAATTGTGAATTTGGAACTATCAGAGAATTATGTCAAGATTTGCTTGAATATGCAAAATATTATACAAACATTGTATTCAAGCGAAATACTGACACGGATTTAAAGAAGTTATATGAGGACATTATCAATTTAAGAATGGAAGTATCTTACCCGTTCTTGCTGAAAATTCATCATGACTGCGTAGAAGGACTAATTACATCAGATGAACTGAAGAAAATTTTAAAGCTTTGTATTAGCTATGTTCTGAGGCGTGCAATTTGTGAGATTCCGACCAACTCAATGAACAAAACATTTGCAACGTTGAAAAATTATATTAGACCAGATGATTATATGAATTCTGTTAAGGCATTTTTCGTGATGCAGGATACATATAAAGAATTCCCGGATAACGATAAGTTTGAAGGTGCATTTGAAAGTCGTGATATTTATAATATGCGTGCTAGAAATTATATTCTTAGTCGTTTGGAAAACTTTGAAAACAAAGCTCCAATTATAATAGAGAGTTACACCATTGAGCATATTATGCCGCAGAACAAAAATCTTTCTTCAGAATGGCAAGCTGATCTTGGTGCCGAGTGGCAGGAGGTTCAGAAAAAGTATTTACATACAATTGGCAATCTTACTTTGACTGCATATAATTCTGAAATGAGTGACAGGCCGTTCTTAGAAAAGATGGATATGCCAGGTGGATTCAAAGAAAGTGCACTTAGGCTTAATAAATATGTGGTTTTACAAAATAAGTGGAATGAAAAACATATCCAAGAGAGAGCAAACGAATTGGCAAAGAAAGCAGAATCTATTTGGCCATATCCAACTATAACAGCTGCCGAACTTGCGCCATATCAAGTAGAAGAAAAAACAGTGCAGAAATATTCCTTGGAAACATATGATGCGAACGCTTTTACAAGAATACTGTTCGAATCTTTAGATAAGCGCATTATGAACTTATCTACAGCGGTAAAGAAGGAATATAAAAAGTTGTATGTTGCCTATAAACTGGATACTAATTTTGTTGATATTGTTTTCCAGAAACAAAGATTGCGTATCTCGATTAATATGAAGTTTTCAGAGATTAATGACCCTAACGGTATTTGCAAAGATATTACCGGTTTAGGACGTTGGGGAAATGGTGATGTAGAATTGTTTATGGAGCATCAGGATGAATTAGATCAAATCATGGAAATTGTGAAACAATCCTTTGATGCACAGGTAGAATAAATATTTTTGGACATTAAAGGAGGAGGCATTCTATTTGAAAAAGAAAAAAGATGCAATAACCATCCGTTCCAGCGCAGCGGAATACTTGACCTATGTTGCCTCTGTGGGGGAGCAGCAGGATGGTATTGAGATGCGCTATGAGGATGAGAATATATGGCTGACACAGAAGATGATGGC
>ERZ506905.532-NODE-532-length-12949-cov-5.26276_pt1 | contig 12949 bp, 12 predicted proteins | sample MGYA00513175_ERZ506905 | MGnify/ENA metagenome assembly ERZ506905
AGGGGGACCCTTCTACAGAAGGGTCCCCCTTCCCCCCTCCAAACCTCCCCTCTTCCCCTCCCAAGACTTTTGACCTTATTGAATCCCTTATCTCAGGCAGGGGAATGGGCCGTACGGTTTATAGTGAAATGTCGGTATCATCTTGTATTGTATTCGCATATACATTTTTTTTAACGCGGAAACGGTCTTTTTTTCGGCAAGTATAACCGTGGCGGGATCATCTGACGCGACAGGAGCGATCCGTTTTTCTTCCGAACACTGTTCGGAAGAAAAACGGATCGCACTTGCCGGGGCTTGGGGGGAGGCTCACCCCCAAAACAGGGGTCAAGGGGGTGGTAGCTCCCTTGCCGCCGGAGGCGCACAACATGAGAAAATTGCTCCTGACCTTCGTATTGGCCCTGACCCTGTGTATGCCGTCTCTGGCGGCGGAAACGTGGAACGTAGGCACATGGAAAACGGCCCAAACCATCCAGCCGTTCCTGTATGAGCCGTTTGCGAACGGCGCAACGGTGAAGGTGCACCCGTTCACCAATCCGGGCGATCAGAAAGCCGCTCTGCTGGCGGGCAGCCTCGATATGACCGGAACCACGCTGGCACTGGCGATCCAAGCAGCCTCGCGCGGGGAACCCATCGTGCTTGTCGCCTCGCTCGGCAACAAATGTTCCGCGCTTGTGGTGAAGAAGGGCGGCGTCAAGAGTGTAGGGGATCTGGAAGGCAAAAAAATCGGCTATGTACCAGGTACAATGCATGAAATCCTGCTGCGGGAAACGCTCACCCGTGCCGGGCTCAATCCCGATAAGGACGCTAAGCTTGTCCGTATCGACTTCTTCGACATGGGAACCGCCCTCAGCCGGGGCGACATTGACGCCTACCTGTCCGGCGAACCTCTGCCCACGCTGGCGAAGCGGCAAGGCTACGGGGAAATTCTGGCCTATCCGTATTATGGTGAAGGCATCGGAGCTATCAACAGCGGTATGATCGTGCGGCGCGATTTTGTGGAGAAAAACCCGGAACGTGTGATGGAAATGCTCCGCGCCCATCGGAAGGCTACCGAACAATGCATGTCCGACAAGGCGTTTTGGCTCGAAACATCGTCGAAGATGTTCGGCGTGGAGCTTGACGTGCTGCGTGACGCCGCCGATAACATGGAGCTCGTGTGGGATATGGATGATACCTTCATGAAGCAGCTTTCCGCCCTCGGTAAACGTATGCTGGAACTGGGCATCATCAAGAAGGAGCCCGACTACAACGCGTTGGTGGATCGCCGCTTCGTGGACGCCCTGCGCGAAGGTAAGTAAGGCGCCATGAAGACGGCGGGCAAGGAGCGGGAGTCCGGGAGATGCGGGAAAGTGCCCTGTGAGGGCTCTTTTAAGCCGATAACGGGATCCGGTGAAAGAGGTTCCGCTGTGGAGCCGCCTCGACGGGGTACTGCGGGAGCGGCCCCAGAAGGGCGGTCGCGTGGAAACTCGTTAAGAGCTTTCGGAAGCCTTGCCGGGACGTGGTTTTCGAAGAGGCGCGTCCTCCCCTGCCTCCTTCCGCTGATCCTGTTCTTTTGTTGGCACTTGGCAACATTCAGCGGCCTTGCTCCGGAATATCTCCTGCCGTCGCCGAGGACGGTCTGGGAAACGGTGTGCGCGTATATGGGCGCGGTATCGGAAGGGTATGCGGATGCCTATGCCGGACGTTTCTGGGGCGATCTGTCCGCAAGCCTGGGGCGCGTGGGGAGCGGCTACCTGTTGGCGGTGATCCCCGGCGTGGCGCTGGGTCTGGCTTCAGGGCGGAGTCCCGCTCTGGCGAGCCTGCTTTCACCGATTATCAACGGGGTACGCGCCGTGCCGGGTATAAGCTGGCTCCCCCTGGCTCTGTTGTGGCTTGGCATCGGCTTCCGGGCCACCGTGTTCCTGATCGCGCTGGCGGGGTTCTTTCCGGCCTACCTCAACGCGGCGGCGGGGGCGGCCTCAGTGCCTCCGGTACTCACCAGAGCGGGCCGGATGCTTGGATTCGGTCAGCGGGCCATTTTTTTCCGGGTGGTGATTCCGTCCGCCATGCCGCAGGTGCGGACGGGTTTGCGGGTGGCGCTCGGCATGAGTTTTTCGTATTTGGTGCTCGGCGAACTGACAGGCGTTCCGGATGGCCTCGGTGCAATGATTATGGACGCGCGGCTGGCCGGGCGCGTGGATCTGCTGGTTTCGGGCATCATTCTGATCGCGCTGGTGGGGTGGCTATGCGACGTGTTGCTTATGAGGGCGCTGTCGGCGGTCTCGGTGAGCCTGAGGCGGCAGTGACGCCTTTTTTCGCCTGTTCCGGAATATGGAAATCCTTCCGCAAGGGCGGCGAATCGCGGCTCGTACTGCCCGGCGTATCGGTTGCTATTCCCCGTGGTGGCGTATTGGCTCTGATCGGGGCTTCGGGATGTGGAAAGACGACGTTATTGAATATCCTCGCCGGGTTCGATGCGCCCGATGCGGGCACAGTGACGCTGGAAGGCAGGCCTTGCGGTGGCCCCGGCCCGGATCGGGCGGTGGTGTTTCAGGAGCCCGCGCTGTTCCCGTGGCTGACGGCGCTGGAAAACGTGGAGATCGGACTTGAGGCCGCGGGTATCCCCTCCGCCGCTCGGCGTGCGCGGGCTCTCGACATGCTGGCACTGACCGGGCTTTCCGGTCGGGAGAATCAGATTCCGGCAGAGCTTTCCGGTGGACAGAAACAGCGGGTTTCTCTCGCTCGGGTATTGGCCCTGTCGCCGCCCGTACTGCTTATGGACGAACCGTTCGCCGCGCTGGACGCCATCACGCGTGAACAGATGCAGTTACTGCTTGTGACTTTACATGCGCGTATCGGCATGGGGATCATTCTTGTGACGCACGATGTGGAAGAGGCGTTGCTGCTTGGCGATGAGGTATGCGTTATGGCTCCCGGGCAGGGCATCGTGGCCTCCCGCCGTGTGGAGGTTCCTCGAACTGGTGACGTTGCCGATCGGGAATTACTGCGGGAGTTGAAGACGATCTTACGGCAAAGTATGGCAGGGCAGGGTGGTCCTTTGTTGCTGTCATGAAAAGGCCCTTAGGGGAAACACACCTGACGGATCAGATTTCAAATGTGTGCCTAAAAAACCCTCCCGGTACACCACCGAGAGGGCTTTTATTTACCCTTCCCCTTGTACCGGGAGCGCTGCTCGCCGGACAGAGAAAGCTTTTTCCTCATCACGGTTCCGTTCCCTATCTCAGCTTGTAATCCCGCATCAGCCGGGAAAGTACCGCATCCGGATAGCTTCCGGTCCTTTTTATTTGTCTATGAATCATCTAGCCGGATTTTACCTCGTTCCGCAAGATCATCAGCATACTCTACCTCTCGACGGTAAATTTATTTTTGGTGCCTGTCCATCCATCGTTTACAGAGCGTCTTTAATCAAGTGAAATGAAGTATTCTAGTGTGAGAAGCGTACAACAAACACAATTTGCTTTTTAGTCGAATGCGGCTATACTGATCCAGTAGAGTTAGAAAAGTCCTTTTCAATTATTAGTAATCACTTTTATTGATGTAAGGGGGTAGTCCTATATGGATTTATTCAGCATACCGCATTTGCTCATCGTACTGTTGGTTGTGATGGTGTTGTTCGGCACGAACAGGTTGCCTGAAATCGGGGCTGGGCTCGGCAAGGCTATCAGAAACTTCAAACAGGCCTCCAGCGAGCTGGACGAAGTGGATGCCACCTTCAAAAAGGATGAAAAGGATACTACGAAGTAGGGTGACCATCCCTGACATTTTTGATATCTTTTTGTAGACAATGCCTAAAGACCAGACGGAGGGGGGGCCTTCGTTTTGGCTTTGTGTCTTAGCCTCAGTCCTTATCAAACCCTTTGCCCAAAGCCGTTTTTTGTAAATGGCTACGCTGTGGAGGGAAAATGAATTTCAACGTAGCACTACTATGCCTCCACCCTTTGAGCAAGAAATTCGACTTTTGTTGGACGCGATTTCGTGAGTTTGAGCCTAAAGTGGAAGGGAGGAGGACTGTCACAGCGCGCGATTTGCCACACCTTCTTCATATTGGTGCACCATATAAAAGCCTCGGAGATTTCTCCCCGGGGCTTTCTGTCAAGGAAACATCCCCATACGCGTGGGAACGACTTCTTGAAGGACTCCCTCGTTTCCCAAAGCTTCCGGATGTTGACTATGAGCACTTCATAACATAACAAGAGATTGCGCAGGCATATGCCCATGCGCCTGAACATATCCGCCGTGTTATTGTCCTTGGGTCACAAATGGCGATGCGAGTTGGTCCTTTAGAAATATTCGGATTAAGGTGGTCAGATGTTGACTTTAACAATAGGTCATACACCTGCGTGCTGGCCAAAAGAACAAAGGGGAGCTGTTCGGGATATTTCTATCCGGCATGTCCTGATCAAAGCATTAAAGGCATGACATAAGGCGGATATGGCAAGGCAACCGGAGTTCCCCATATCATCCATTACGATAAATAAGCCCATCCAGTCCATCAGAAAGGCTTGGGGAAAAATCCGTAATCCGTAAGAGTGCTACTCGTTAATATATAATAATCATTACTTTTTTGCATCACGCCTCTTTGCCGAACTGGGCCATGCGCAGGCCTGTTTCCTTATAATGATCGCGCAGAGCGGTTTCCACATGTTTGACGTCGCGGGAGTAAACGGCCTCGGCCACGGCATGGTGGCGGTCGGCGTATTCCCTTGGCGTGAACATGGTGATCCAGTGCTGATAATAAAGGTACTTGGATATGGTCGCACAGGAGGTGCGGGCCATTTCCACGAGCCGGGTATTGTCACAGGCCATGAAGAGGGTGGCGTGGAACAGCTCGTCGATTTCGGCAAGCTCGTCGAGTTTGGTGGCGTAGCTGATCTTCCCTTCCATCTGCCGGACGACGGCTCGGAAGGTTTCCATGTTCGCCTCGGTCCAGAGAGGCAGGGATTCGGCGACGCCCGCCCCTTCGAGGATACCCGCGACGACGTAGCTGTCGTAGATTTCCTTTCCGGTCATCTGCCTGACGTGTTTGCCCTTTTGCGGCTCAGAGGTGATCAGCCCCTCCTGAACGAGCACTTGCAGCGCTTCCCGGATGGGGGCTCGGCTGATCCCGAGCTGTTCAGAGAGGACGGCCTCTTTGACAGGAGCGCCGATTTCCAGCGTGCCTTTACGGATAAGTGAGCGGATATAGCTGGTTACCTGATTACAATATGTTTGCTTCGTAAAATCCATTGATGCTCCGAACAGATGCGGGGCTTGAGAAGAGTCGCCCTATGCGGTTTCGTCATGCGGTTCGCGATAGAGTTCTACGTGGTTTCGGCATGTCGCGCAAGGCTGAGAGTTGTCTTTTGAGAAGCGGTTGCGCACGGTTCATGGGGGGAAACACCAAGGGAAGGACGGGAGTCGCAGGAAAAAGGGGCACTGGTGAGGCTCTTTCGGGGGACGAAGAAGGCCGGAGCCTCTCCGCTGCTGTATGCGGAAAGGCTCCGGCCGGGGGGAGCATGGACTCAATAAAAGGCGGTTAGGCGCGGAAAGTGGGCAGATAGGCATACAGCGCCGGGGAGCCGCCGGTGTGGAGGAACAGCACGTTGGAGCCCTTGGGGAAATATCCCTTGCGGGCCAGATCGATAAGGCCGGACATGGCCTTGCCGGAGTAGACGGGGTCGAGCAGGATGCCTTCCGTGCGGGCGAGCATCTTGACGGCCTCGACCATGGCGTCGGTGGGCAGGGAGTAGCCGGGGCCCACGTAGTCGTCGAAGGCTACGACTTTTTCGGCGGGCACACGGGTTTCGACACCGATATATTCGAGGGTTTCATTGGCGAGGTTGAGGACGGCGGCCTCCTGAACGGGCTTCTTGCGGTTGACGCCGATGCCGGTGACCGGGATGCCCGCGTTGTTGCCGACCATGCCCGCGATGATGCCCGCGTGGGTGCCCGCGCTGCCGCTCGGGACAACCATGTGGTCAATGGCGAGGCCGCGGTCGAAGAGCTGGCGCAGGACTTCCTCGGCGCAGCTCACATAGCCGAGAGCGCCGATTTTATTGGAAGCGCCGCCGGGCACAATATAGGGCTTTTTGCCTTCGGCACGCAGCTTTTCGGCGAGCTTTTCCATTTCGCCGAGCATATTGGAGCCGCCGGGCACCACGGTGACGGACTTCACGCCGAGAAGCTGGAACAGGAAGTTGTTGCCCGAGGCTTCGGGGTTGTAGCTGTCCTTCACGCGCTCTTCAAGGACGAGGTGGCAGTCGAGGCCTTCCTTGACGGCCCAGGCGAGGGTCAGACGGCAATGGTTGGACTGCACGGCGCCGCAGGTGATGATGGTGTCCGCGCCCTGATTGATCGCGTCGGCCATGCTGAAGTCGAGCTTACGGGTCTTGTTGCCTCCGGCGGTGCCGGGAAGCAGGTCGTCGCGCTTGATATAGATGTTGATGTCCGCGCCGAGAGCTTTGGAGAAGTTGGGAAGCGCTTCCAGAGGCGTGGGTTCGGTCACATAGCCGCGGCGGGGAAACTTGGCGAGATTCATAATAGTCTCCTGTGGGTATGATGTGCTGCTGCGCAGCGTTTCTTGATGTATTTTTCTAAATGTCGACATTCGACAATTTGGTTGTGCCATCGGCTCCCCATATTGTCAAGAGCCTTTCTCCGAGAAAATCTTCTTGTCCTATTTTTTGTTATTCCAAAAAGTTACAGTCTAATCCAGAGCATGGTGCAGCCGTGCTGGGCACGGGGGAACGTACCGGGCGATTCCGCCGAGAGAGGAACCGGAAAGAGAGCCGGTTCTCGGGGCGGGTTCGCGTTTTCTTGTTCCTTCGCGCCGTCCTAGGTCGGAAGAAACGTAAGCCGGGCCGCAAGCGGCGGAGACAGTGTTCCATTTACTCCGTACGTTGGTGGAGCCTGGGGCGTCTCTGGAGTCAGACGACGGCGAGCACTTCGATTTCAACCAGCCCGCCGAGGGGCAGTTCCTTGACCGCCACGCAGGAACGGGCGGGAGGATTCTCGGCGAATACTTTGGAGTATTCCGTGTTGACCAACGGGAAATCCGCCATGTTGGTGATGAACACGGTGGTTTTGACCACGTTTTCGACGCCCGCCCCAGCCGCGGTGAGGAGCGCCCGGATGTTCTTCAGGCTCTGTTCCGTCTGGGCGGCGACGCCTTCGGGGAGTTTGCCCGTGGCGGGATCGATGCCGAGCTGTCCGGAGCAGTACAGGGTTTCGCCTAAGCGGACGGCTTGGGAGTAAGGGCCGATGGCTACGGGCGCATCGGCGGTGGAGAGGATGGTTTTCATAGTGTTTTCCTTTGAGTTCTTATGAATATGGACGGCGTGGGTTGCGCCGGTTGGGGCGGTTAACGGAGCTTTTCGGGGGCGAAGGCCCTGACCAGCTCCCGTGCGAGGATGTCGGTGGCATCGATGAGCGGGACGCCGCCGAGTTCCTTTTCGGGGAGCGCGAGCGGGATCTCGGTGCAGCCGAGGATGATCGCGTCGGCGTTTCCGGCAAGGCGGCGGGCTTCATCCAGAAGATCGGCGCGGGCGCGTTCCGTGACCGGGTTCCGGGCCTTGATGCCGTACTCGCGGTTGCTGATGGCCTCCTGTACCCGGGTGCAGCCGTCCGGGGCGGGATGCAGGGCCACCAGCCCGGCGCGTTCGAGGCTGTCCTGATAGAGCCGGGTTTCCAACGTCGCCAGCGTGCTCAGGATGCCGACGCGAGCGCCTTCCCCACAGCGTTGCCGCACATGGCGGACCACGGCGTCGATCATGTGCACGAAGCGTACGGGCCGCCCGGTTGCCTTGAGCTTTTCGAGGGCCGCGTCCAATATCCTCGGGCTATGGGCCGTGTTGCAGGGCATGCCGATGACGGTCGCTCCGGCCCGCGCCAGTTCCGCCATGATGTCCCCTATGGCCTCGCCGGGATTGTCCGCCGTCTTGCCGAGCAGGAAGGCCGGGCGCTCCCCGATCCGGTCGGGGAAGGAATAGAGCATGACCGGCAAGTGTTCTTGATCCGCCTCGGCTCTGGTGTGGTCAAAGAGCTTGCGCGTCAGATCCAGCCCCGCATGGGGCCCGACGCCGCCGACGATGCCGATCCGTTCATCCTGTCGCATGGTTGTCTCCGGTTCCCGCCGCGGAAGGGAATTTTCCGCGGCGTTCGCCGCCCGGGAAGGTTTCCGGGCGGGTTATTCGGCCGCAGCGAGCCGTTCGCCGCGTTCGGGGTCGAAATCGCTTTCCAGTTTTGAAACAAACAGGGCGCCCGTGGCGTCGCCAAGCACGTTGATGGTGGTGCGGGCCATGTCCATGATGCGGTCGACGCCGGCGACGAGAGCGATGGCTTCCAACGGGATGCCTACCTGCGTGAAGACCATCGTGATCATGATGAGGGCCGCGCCGGGCACGCCCATGGAGCCGATGGAGGCGAGGACGGCGAGCAGGATGACGGTGAGCTGCCTATCGAGCGGCATGGGGATGCCGTAGACCTCGGCGGCGAAGATGGCGGCGATGCCCATGTAGATGGCCGCGCCGTCCATGTTGATGGTGTTGCCGAGCGGGATGGAGAAGGAAGACACGGACCGGGACGCGCCGAGCTTCTGGACGCTGAGGAGCGTGGTGGAAAGGGCGGCGGCGCTGGAGCAGGTGGTGAAGGCGATCATCATCGGGGAGGCGAGGCCCTTGAGGAAGCGGCTGGTGGTAAGTCCGGTGACCTTTACGCAGGGGAGGTAGACGATGAGGATCTGAAGGATACAGGCGAGATACATGACGAGCACGAGCTTGATGAGCGGCAGAAGCACGCCGAGGCCGTGCATACTTACGGTGTAGGCCATGAGGCCGAACACGCCGATGGGCGCGTACAGCATAACGAAGCCCGTGACCTTGATCATGACGTCGGCCGCGCCGTCAAAGAAGTGGAGCACCTGCTTGCCCTTGTCGCCGATGACGCTGAGGCCGAAGCCGAAGAGCAGGGCGAAGAAGATGATCTGGAGCATGTTGCCCTTGGAGAGGGCCTCAATGGGGTTGATCGGGACGATGTTCAGGAACACGTCGACGAGGGTGGGCGGGGCGACTTCCTTGGCCTTGAGGCCTTCCGTGGAAATGGACAGCCCGCTGCCGGGCTGGAAGATGTTGGCGAGTACGAGGCCGATGACCACGGCGACGGCCGTGGTTACAAGGTAATAGGCCAGCGTCTTGCCGGCTACGCGCCCAAGTTTGCTTACGTCGCCGACGCTGGCCGCACCCGCGACGAGGGTGGTCAGCACGAGCGGCACCACGACCATGCGCACCAGATTGATGAACAACTGGCCTACGGGCTTGTACCATGAGGGATCAAGCCCCATCGCGGGGGTCAGCGCCCCGGCGGCGACGCCGAGAACCATGCCGATAGCCATCTGCGTGGGCAGACTCATCCGGGAACCCTTCATATGCTTCCTCCGTCTTTTCCCGCGGGATTGCGGGCTTGTTTGCGGAACCGCAACGCTTGAGAGCGTGTTTTGCGGTGTCTCTCCTTGTGTCTTTCTTGTCGATTGTATAAATGTCGACAATCGTTCATTCCGTTTTTCACATAAGAGTCAGGGCGTGTCAATACGGTGGACGGTTTTTTTCATAAACTTTTCTAATACACTTATATTAAATCAAAAATAAATCGTTCTCGAATGTCTTCCCGCCGCTCTTTTGCTCAGAAATGCGGCGATAAGTTCAGGATGGGTTGAAAGGAGATCCGGCTTCGGTGTAGGGGCCTGTTCAGGATATTTTGTATAAAAATATAATAAATACAATATATAAAGAGAAGTGTTTAAACGTACCGGCTTTGCATAGGAAAAATCATCAGTGTATTTTTTGTTTTTATAAATAAATATAATAAGATAATAATGCTTTTGCGCCAAAATACAGACTTCTTTTTATGCGGATACGGCAAGAGGACTTGATTCTTTTTTCACGGAGTTCTATACCGCATATTGTCTATTATCGAATGTCGACAATAGAACAAAATACAGGCAACGCATAGGCGGATAAGAAGGAGTGCCTCATGCAGGAAAAGAAGCTTGAGATGTACGGCGGATTGTTCGGCGGCCTGATCCCCCTCATCGTATTGGTGGGAGGGCTCGTCTGGCTGTCGGTTGCGGAGCGGGGCGGCACCAAGCCCTTTTGGGCTTGCGCGTGGATCGCGCTGTGCGTTGGGATCTTCTTCGCTAAAGACAAAGAGGAATACTGCAAAGCGGCGATGCGGGGCATCGGCGACCGCACGGGCATCGTCATCGTTACGGCGTGGCTGCTGGCCGGGGTGTTCGGCAAGCTCATGGCCGCAGGGGGGCTTGTGCAGGGGCTTTTGTGGATGGGCATGACGACCGGGGCGCAGGGCGGCGTCTTCGTGGTGCTGGTCTTCCTCGCCGCGATGCTGTTCGCCCTCGGCACGGGCACGAGCACCGGCACCTGCATTGCCCTGTCGCCGGTGCTGTATCCGGCGGGCTATTTCCTCGGAGCGGACCCGGCCATGCTCGGGTTGGCGATTCTGTCCGGCGCGGCTTTCGGGGACAACCTTGCGCCCATCTCCGACACCACCATCGTCTCGGCCTACACGCAGGGGGCCGAAATGCGCGACGTGGTGCGCAGCCGTTTCCCGCTGGCCATTTCAGCGGCGTCCATTTCCGCCGTGGTGTTCCTTGTGTTCGGCGGAGGCGGCGAAGTGCGGCCCCTTCCCGAAATGCAGGCCAGCCTGAACCCGTCAGGCCTGTTCATGCTTTTGGCGCTTGCGATTGTGGTCGTCTCGGCGCTCAAGGGGCGGCACATCATCGAATCGCTCATTTACGGCAACGTTGCCGCCGCGTTCGTCGGCATGTTGATCGGAACCATCCGGCCCGCCGACATCTTCAGCGTCCCCGCCGCAAAGGGAGGCTCCACGGGCCTCATTCAGGCCGGGATAGACAACGTGGTCGGTGCGATCATCTTTGCAATCCTGATTCTGGCGGTGACGCAGATATTGGTGGAATGCGGCATCATGCGGCGCATTTTGGACTTCGCCCAGAGCACGTTGGTTGCCACCGTCCGGCAGGCCGAACTCTTCATCGTCGGCGTGACCATTCTGGCCTCGATTCCCATTTCCGCCAATGCCCCGGCGGAACTGCTGGTGGGCCCGAGCATCGTGCGGCCTCTGGGCGAGCGTTTCGGCCTCGCGGCGGCGCGGCGCGCGAACCTCATGGACTGCGCGGTGTGCACGATTTTCTTTGTCCTGCCGTGGCATATCGCGGTGGCGGCGTGGTACGGGGCGCTCTACAGCGCGGCGGAAACCTATGCCATCCCCGCCCCGCCCATCAGCGCGGCCCTGTACAATCCCTATTCATGGGCACTGCTCGCTGTGCTGCTGTTCTCCGCCTTCACCGGCTGGAACCGAAAGTACGCCAAGGATGAAGCGCCCGCCGCATGACTTTGGCGGGGCTCTGCCCCGGAACCAAACCGAACGGAGGGGAACCGCCTCCGCACTCCACAAGGGGCGAGCCGCCCTGCCAGCGCTGCTCGCCCCTTGATCCGACATGAGCGCATCCTGCCTCGGCAGGATGCGCTCAGATCTTTTTTACTTTCAAAGAAGTTATACTAGTTATCCGGCTGCGATTTCGCGGACGGCCCTGACGAGCAGTTCGGCTTCCTCTTCGGTGTTGTACGGGGCGAATCCAACCCTGACCCAGCCGCCGATCCGGTCGACGCCGACCCTGTGGGCGAGCGTTTCCGCGTAATAGTCCCCATCGGCGGCAAAGATGCCGTATCGGTCGCAGAGTTTCCGGCATACGTCGCCGGGCTGCTGCCCTTCCAGCGTAAAGGCGACGGTGGCGGTCTTGGGGCCTTCGGACTGGTACAGCGTCAGGCCGGGGGCACCCGCGAGCCCTTGCCTGATTATCTCGGCGAGGGCGTTTTCGTGCCGTTCGATGCGCTCGAAGCCGGAGACGAGGCGTTCGCGGCGCGTGGAACCGGTGCCGAGCCCGGAGATGAAGTCCACGGCGGGTACGATGGACGCGATGGCCTCATGGCTTTGCGTCCCGGTTTCGAGCTTGCCGGGGGCCGTGGAGGGTGCCGGATGCAGGCGGTAGGTGTCGAGCGCCTCAAACACGTTTTTTCGGATTGCCGCGATACCGATATGTCCCCCGAAAAACTTGTAGACGGAGCAGAACAGCATATCCGCACCGATGGCGTCCATGTCGATGGCCTTGTGCGGGGCGATGTGCACGGCGTCCACGGAGAGCAGCGCGCCCACCTCGCGGCAGCGCCGGGAGATGCGGGCGACGTCGTTGATGGTCCCGACGGCGTTGGAGGCGTAGCCCACGGCGACAAGCCTTGTCTTCGCGTTGACGGTGGCGTCCAGATCGGCAAGGTCCAGCGTCAGGGCTTCGGGGTCCACCGGCAGATGGCGTACCACGACGCCCCGGTCGCGGGCGGCGAGAATCCACGTGTCGATGTGCGAATGGTGGTCCATCTCCGAGACGACGATTTCGTCGCCGGGATTCCAGCTTCGGGACAGCGCCCGGGACACGGCGAACATATTTGAGGTGGCGTTGGCTCCGAAGGCGATTTCGCCGGGCGTACAGGCCAGCAGATCCCCCAGCGCGGCCTTGGCGGATTCGATGATGGCTTCCGTCTCTTCGCTGCTCGGAAATTTGCCGTGGGTGTTGGCTACGCCCCGGCGCATGTAGTTGGACATGGCCGTGATGGCCGTGGCGACGACCTGCGAACCGCCGGGACCGTCCAGATAGACGGCCTTGTTGCCGTTGTGGAGACGGCACAGGGCCGGGAACAGGCTTCTGATTTCCTGAATGGGATAGATGTCGTGCATGATTGTGTTCCTTTTCCGTTCATGGTCGGCGGGGCGGGACGTTTTTTTGATGTGGCAGTGAAAGAGGGTGAATCTGCCGGATTTGCGGGGGTGCGGGCCATCTTCCCTACTTATGCTGGAACGAACTCCTCCCGCGCCGCCTCCCCGCCAG
>ERZ506905.537-NODE-537-length-12905-cov-5.73899_pt1 | contig 12905 bp, 17 predicted proteins | sample MGYA00513175_ERZ506905 | MGnify/ENA metagenome assembly ERZ506905
CCGATCTCTCCTCCTGTGATGAAAGCACGGTCGGCTCCCATTGCGCCTGTGCGAACTGACGATACCGGTCATACCAGCTAGCCATCATCCCTCCTCTGTTCCTGCTCCAGAATCTCGTTGAGCGCGTCGCGTGGACTGAGCACCGAAGCCCCGGCAAGGGCTGCCGCCTGCGCGCTGGCCTGCTGGCTGACGTTCACCGTGGTCCCCCACTCCTGCTGCGGGGCGAGATTCCGGCGACCACGGGTCATGGTTTCCCACTCCTCGGGGAGTTCGACCTTGGAGAGTACGGCATGGGCCTTGAGTATGAGGGCCTTGTCGAATTGGGCAAAGAGATGGTCGGCTTCAAGACGTTCGCGCACCACATCGTCGATCGTGGCGCGAAAAGTTGTGGGCAGGTCACAACTTTCCTGCTCAACTTCGTATAGCGCCTTAATCGCACTGACCTTTTTCTCGACAACCCCACAACTTTTTCCTTGCTTCCAACCCTCTTTCCGGGCGCGCTTCGATGCGGCCTGCTGTGATACCCCGAAACGTCTGGCGACCTCCCCAAGCGACACGCCCCGGACTTCATATTCCGCGCGGGCCTGCTCCCACTGTTCAGACGTCAGCCGGGCCATGCCCCACCTCATGCTCTCCATTCGCCGCGCGGATGGACGTGGTGATCAGGTCGAGAAGTTCCTGATACACGCGGTCGGGAGTCTCCTTTTCCACGGCCTGCACGACCTCCTGATACTCCTCGCCGATAACGCCGAGCGCGTGGTACTTGCCCTCCGCAAAGACGGGATGCTTTCGCCGCGCTTCCGATACGCGCCGGGCAATGTCCTCGATGAGCCTGTGCCCCGCAACCGCGCTTCCATTCCCGATGATCAGTTCCATTTCAAGCTGGTTCACAATATCCCCCACATACATCCATTCCGGCACGTTCATCACATATCAACCACCGGAGCCGGGCAGTCCCAAACGTCCTTCCCCTCGGCCTTCCGGTCGTCCAGATTGATGCCCTTCTCCACCTTCAGCCGCTTGAGCCTGTACACCAGCATCCCGACGCCGCCCACCGTGCGCCGGAGGGGACCGAATATCGCTATCCGGTTCCGGCCCACGCCCCAGACGTATGCCTGCACCTCAACCGCCCTGTGCAGCGTCGCCGTGGCCTTCGCCAGCATATCAAGCCTGCCGCCGGTAATAGGGACGATCACATCGGCTACGCGTTCCCTCATGCTCTGCCTCCGCTTGCTTGGGGCAATGCCCCGGTCAGATAGTTTTCGATGGCTTCCCGCGCCTCCCACCAGCCCATGCAGACCTCGACGCGGTACCCGGCCTGACGGAGCCTTGCGATGATGTCCTCCTGGGAGCTTTCCAGACTGCCGCCCTTCTGCCGCTTCAGCTCGACATACAGCCCGTGGAACCCCTGCCGGGGTACGGCAAGAAAAATATCCGGCACGCCCGCCACCACGCCTTCGGCCTTCAGCCGGGCCCCCGTGATCGCGTCACGCCGCCCGCCGTTGGGGATGTGGTACATGACGAGGTGCGGGGCGTGCCGGGAATAGACACGCCACCACTTGAACAGGGATTTTTGCTCCTGCGATTCCGTGGGGCAGGCCCGGGCCCGCTTCGCCGGTGCGCGCCGGACGGGGGCCGATTCGTTGGAAACGCTCCATGTCATAAACCGTTCTCCTACAGCGCCCGTTGCAGGACGCTCCTGAAATTCGCCGGAATGGGCAGCGGCTTCCGGCGGTCAAACTGTCCGGCCTGATTCGGCCTCTCGCCATGCCGCCATTTCTCCATGAACGACAAGCCCGCCTTCCAGCCTTCCTCGCGCTGCGCCTGCGTCGGCACGTCAATGACGGGATCGCCAAGCAGGGGTCCACGGGCCGCAACCGGCACAAGCGGGGGCGGTGCGTCCGCCTCGTCCTCCCATCGCCGCCCGGACAGCCAGCCCGTCAGCATCTTCGGCGTCTTGCCCCGCGCCACAAGGTCGGGCCTGCGCGCCGCTTCCTGTTCCGCCGCCCGGCATATGGCGGCCACCAAGGGCTCGGACAGTCCCTCAATGTCGATGAAGGCGTCCGCAGCCTCGGCCTTCCCGCGCTTGTAGCCGAAGGCGTCCCACACGCGGTTGAACCACGCCAGCCGTTGCCCCGTGAGGACACGTTTGGTCGCCGTCCGATACGCCGGTTCAGGTGCGGGCCCTTCCCCGGTAGCGGATGCGGCAGATCTGGGGGCCTTGTTCGTAACGTGTGCGGAACCTGTGCGCGCCCCTGCGCCTTCCTGCTTTTCCTTCCCCGAAAGGGAAGCCCGCTCCTCCGCTGCATCGGCGGATGCAGAAGGGATTCTTTTCTTGCTTTCTTCCCTTCTTCTATCGTGTGCGGAACCTGTGCGCCGCTTGTGCGCCCGTTGTGCGGCTGCTGTGCGGCCTCTTCCGTAGCAGACTGGTATAACTGCCAATTCACGACGGTGATCAGCGTGCATACTTTTCCGAAAGTCTGACGCGAGATGAAGCCGTCGTCTTCAAGCGTCGCCAGCATCCGCATCACCTGATACCGCGACAGGTCAAGCTCGCTCGCCAGCGAAGCCCCGGAACAGGCAAGCTGGCCCGGCAGGATTTCCTGCCCGTGAAAGTATCCTTGCTTCCAGTTTGCCTTCTGGAGAAGGGTGATCATCAGCCCACGATACAGTGCGCCCCGGCTCCACGACTTCGAGTCCTCAATCTTGCGCCAGACCTTGAAATAGCCGCCCATACTCACACCTTTCCCTTGACGGCAGACCCGATTGCGGACATACTGTTTTCAACGTTTTGATGAACTTGCATCATCTTTTCCCCTTTTGGCCCGTTGCTCCACAGCGGGCCTTTTTCGTGTTCGCGTGCCGAACCTTCAAGCGGCACTTCAAGTTTGTCTACACACTTCGCGCAGGCCGTCCGATACAGCCAATGGCATCCCTGCTTCGGGCAGGGCCGCAGGTGCGGATATTGCGCGGCGGCTTCCCTGAGCCCTTCCACCGTGAGGAACCCCACGGCCTCGGGCGACGGGATACGGTGGCGGCAGCGGATGATCATGACTCCACCATTTTCTTGAACAGGTTGATGAAGTAGATTTGCCCCTTGCCCGTGATTTTCGGCGTGCGGGTGATGCGGCTTTCCCCACTGCTTCCGATGCGGGTGCCCTCCTTGATCTCCATCCATCCGGCATCCATGCTTCTCTGGGTAGGCATGTTGGTCTGGGAACCATCCTTGTGCAGGTAGCCCCTGTTCCTGAGCCACTCGAAAAAGCGGTTCTGCCCAATGTCGTAGCCCGTGGCCTGCTTGATGAGCTTCGCCATTTCCCCCACGAGGATGCTGGTCTTGGCGACCTCGATGGACTCGGCGAAGACCACCTTGGGCCTCACCTCCTCCATCTTCTGCTCCAGCGCGAGGCGCTTCTGTTCTTCAAGAAGCCGCTGCTCCTCCTTGTCCGCCCACGCCCGCGCCGCCTCCGCCGGATTCCTGAAGTTCGGAAGCGCCGGGGCGCCGTAGCCGCCCGTCCTACGGATGGACGGGAGCACCTCGTGGGTGATCCACCGCCTGAACCGCTTGGCCTCCGGCTTGCGCGACCGGAGGATGAGCGAATACAGGCCCGGTTCTGAAACCGTGGACATCTCCTGCCTGCCGCCGGGGGTATCGATACTGTCGATCCCCTTTTCATCGTCATCCAAAGCGGCGATCACGTCCCCCGTGTTGCCGATGCCAAGGCAGGCGCATAGGTCCCGCGCCACGAAACGTAGTTCACCGCCGTCTCTTCCGATGATGCGGACGGGGCCGAACTCCGCGTTCTGGAAAATCTGCATCCCATTCATCGCGATTCCTGGGGATAAAATGCTGCTCAGGGGACAAGCTTACAAACCACAGCCAGTGTTCTTCAGTGAATTCAATCTGCCCTACTTCTCTTGAAACCTTCCCTCCGCAAACGGGACATACCCCCGTAATGGATGCAGGTTCCGGGCCCATAAAAGCACTGAACATCCTTGCCAATGAAGGGGTCCATCCGCATTCGCGGCAAACATTCCACAGGTCGTATGCCGTCAACCGCTTGACGCGGCGCGGCCTGAACGCTTCCAGAAATGCCACCATCTCTTCATCTCCTTCTTCTCAGGCATCGCCACCGGCGGCGCCTGCTCTCCGTCCGACAGGCTGGCCAGCGCCACATCCCGCTCCCGCCGTTCCGCCAGTGGTTGCAGCCCGGCCTGCGCGCTCCGGCACGCCGCGATCACGTCCCCAAGCCCGGAACGGATCTCCCGCGCCGTACTCGGATAAAGCACCTGCGCCTCGGCGACGATCCGCTGCACCTCGCCAAGGGCCGAACCCGCACGCGCCACCGCCGTCAGCACGTCCGCCCGCGTCGCGGCAGGAGTTACCGGAGTGTCATCAGCTACAATCTGCGCTTCAAGCCACTGGAGGAGGATTCTATTCCGCATCACCCTGCACAAACCGGGGATGATGTGCAGGCTCGGCGCATAGTTGTCATTGGGATCAAGATAGCGGCGCAAATGCGTCGCGGTGATGCCCACTCCCTGCGCTATGCTTTCGGCGGTCATGCCGCTGGCGTCCTTGGCTTCCCGAAGCGCCTCGATCGCAGTCATGTTCTTGTAGTCGGCCATCCTGCTTTTCCTCTGAAGTTTTCAACTTTACGGCCTGTTGCGTTCCGATAAGATGGCTGAAAAAGGTTCGGAACCCATGCCTGTACCTACAGTCCATCTGCTCATCACACTGCACGGCCCCGTCTGGCGCGTCCGCATCCTGTCCGGCGGCACCATCCGCTGGAAGTGCTACCGCGCCGAGGACTACCCCACGCCGGAAGCCGTGGCCCGACGGTGCGCGGCGGGATTAGTTGCTTCTGAGGAAGCACCAGAGGATAAAGCAACATCCTGCGATACCAGCGACAACGACAATGGCTTCAGGCCAGCTCATGGTTTACCTCTCCTTGTCCGGTGGGAGTGTTGGGGAACGCTTTGACAATTCCACGTTCCGGTATGACAACCAATCATTGGTCTGCCGGGGAAGGTCGCAACTCCCCCGGCAGGTTCCCCTGCAACGCTCACAGCAAACAGACGACACAGGAGAAATATTATGGGAAACGATGTACATTCTTTGTCTCATGCCGAACTGCTTTCGTTCGCATCCAGCCTTACGGCTGCGGCTTGCGCGTGCGGCCCCTCAGTGCCCACAGACGATGAAGCAAAAGAGAAGGCCATGAAGCAGTTCCATGCGATCTACAGGGAGCTTTGCTCGGAGTATGGTCAGAAGCCGCTTCTTGCGGGGGCAGACTGGAGCTAGCCTCCCCCACCGGGGCGCGTTCCTTGAGCGCGTCCCGGATTTCCTCAAGAAGGCGGTTCTGCTCGTCCAGACGGGCCATTATGAAGAAGCGCTGATCCTTGCCGGACCAAGGCTCTTTGATACGCGACAAGGTGTGCCCGCACTCCTTGCACAGGTAGAAACGCTCCGGATCATGTGTGGCGTTGAACGTCCGTTTCATGCCGGGGGCTCCGCAACTGGGGCATTTCATACCAACGCCTCTTCTTTGGGTTCAGGGGGAGTACTGGGAGCGACTGTGAGAGAAAGGCGAGACATTGCGGCACGGATATTGTCTTGGTTCGGTCCCAACAGATGCTGTCGCTTCCCCTTCAAAAGGTTGCATATTGTAGACGCGGGGACCCCAGACTCGGCAGAAAGCCTGCTCTGGGGGAGCCCGGTCTGGTCCAAAAACTCTCTGATTTCTGTGGTGATTGTCTTCATGTGCTCCTTATTAGCGAACGCTAAATAAAACATCAAGCTATTTTATCCGAACGCGAATTGACAGAAGCTAATTTTTTGGATGGAACATATCGTATGGGAATAGAAAACGACATTCAAAAACTTTTTTCCAAAGTACTTGAAGAGTATGGAGGAAATAAGTCTGCGGCTGCGGAAGCTCTCGGCGTGAACAACGTCACTTTTTGGGGCTGGATCACAGGAAAACGTAGTCTTAACTCCGTCCTTTGCGGAGCCATTGATAAGGCCGGAGGAATACTTCTCATTCCGGGCGAAAAACCATGCCCTTCTCCTCAACCCTGCCATCCCGAGCAGGATATGCGGGCTCTCAACCAACGAATCAAAGAGCTTGAAAAAAAGGTAGAGGAACTCAGGGACTACAAGGCCAAATGGGAAGGGCACATCGAACTGGTGCGCGCGCAAAGTGGGTCTAGCGACAGAGACAAATAGATCGCCTAATTCCGCCACGTCTCCGTGCAGTCCGGCGGGAACGACGCCCTTCCGGGTGCGTGATCATCTACGTTGAGTACAGATGAAGTTTCCCGCCGAAGCGAAGAAGAAGAAGAAGAAGAAGAAGAAGAAGAAGAAGAAGAAGAAGAAGAAGAAGAACGAAGGGCACCCTTTCCTTCTAAATACCTCCGGCGGGGATCCTCAGGGCCAGATTACGGAAAAGACAATATATATAGAGAGAGCTGTATTTCTATTCAGTCCACAGCACTTCTTTATACCTACACGCAATCCGCGGCTTCCTCTGTCCCAAATCCAACGGGACTCCTGCCGCGCGACCTCCCCACCAGTCAAAAGTCTTGGGGGTGGGAGGGATGGGGTTTGGGGAAGGGAGGGAGGCCCCTTCTCCAGAAGGGGCCTCCCTCCCTTCCCCAATTCTTTCTCTCATCCACCTTATCCACCCTCACCATCTCCACCTCTCAAAACAAAACCCCCTCGGGCATTGCTGCCTTTGGGGGCTTCGGAGGCGTACCGGTGCGCCACCCGCGCACCGGAACATACTGCACCTGAAAACGGAAATACCTTTTTGATTGAAGAAAACGGAAGAATTGAGGAAACCGCTGGGCTCAGGGGCGACTCCCACGGACAGGCTGCTAGGCGAACGTCACTGTTCCCACACTCCTCCCGTACGGATTAAGCCTGACCAAGCTCCTTTTTGAGCCAGTCCTTAATGACCGGCAGGGGCTCAAAGACCCCCTTGAGGGAACCGTACTCATCCCGGAACGCTTTCACCAGCGGCTCCGGCAGCGGAACAGTCACCAGATCGTCCGCCGATTCGGAATTGCGGCGCACAAGCCGTACCTTCAAAGGGTCCTGCCACGCGTCCACGACAAAATAGGTGGCTACGTCACTCTTGGAACGGACCGGCGGATGTTCGGAACGCCAGTCGTTATTGCCCCACTCCAGATAAAGGGTCACCGCCATCTCGGGCGTCAGGTTCCAGTCAATCTGCTGGTCGGCAAACGCCGCCAGAGGAGATGTATTTTTCGTAGAGGAAAGGTGCGCTGTATTCATGTCCAATCCACCTTTGCAAGTAACATTGATTGCGTTGATTGATTAATAGTATTCGTTACTATTTTTGTCAACTACTCCATGTCGTATCTTCGCAACTTATTGTGCAGCGTCGCCCGCGTGATCCCGAGCCGACGGGCGGCCTCGCTCTTGTTGTCCCCCGTATCTTGAAGCGTCCGCAAGATGGCCGCGCGCTCCATCTCATCCAGCGTCATGCTGATCGGCTCCTCACCTGCCGCGCCCTGCAGCTCGGCAAGGGTAGGCGCATCGCTGTTCTTGGGCGCGGAGGACACCGCCATAGGCAGCTCACGTTCGGAAATATACTCCCCAAGGCAGAGGATGGCCGCCCGCTCCACGGCGTTCTCCAGTTCGCGCACGTTGCCGGGCCAAGAGTACTTGAGCAATGCATCCATCGCCTGCGGAGTGAATCCCTTGATCTCCTTGCGGTTCGCCAGTGCAAAACGCTCCAGAAAAGCCGTGGCGAGTACAGGGATGTCCTCGCGGCGTTCCCGCAGGGAGGGCACTTCCACGCCGATCACGTTGAGCCGGTAGTAGAGATCCTCACGGAAACGCCCTTCGCTGACTTCCTCGCGCAGGTTGCGGTTGGTCGCGGCGATGACCCGCACATCCACGATGATGGGCGTATCGCTGCCCACGCGCTGGACTTCCCCCTGCTGGAGGGCCCGCAGGAGCTTTGCCTGAAGCAGGAGGGGCAGTTCGCCGATTTCATCGAGGAACAGCGTGCCGCCGTCGGCCTGGCTGAACCGCCCTTCGCGGCGCTTGTCCGCCCCTGTGAACGCGCCCTTCTCGTGCCCGAACAATTCGGACTCCAGCAGGGATTCATTGAGGGCCGCACAGTTGACGGTGACGAACGCCTTGCCTCTCCGGGCACTGGCCTCCTGAATGGCGCGGGCGACCCGCTCCTTGCCGGTCCCCGACTCCCCGGTAATCAGGACGGTCGCCTCGGTGGGCGCGACCGTATTCACCATCTCAACAAGTTCGCGCATGCGCGGGCTGCGTCCGAGAAGGCCGGAGGGACTTTCCCGGATATACTCCCGCAGTTCCCGGTTCTCAGCCGCCAGCCGGGTATGATCGAGCGCCCGTTCCAGCGTGAGGTGCAGCAGATCGAAATCCAGCGGTTTTTCCAGATAGTCGTACGCCCCGAGCCGCAAAGCCGCCACGGCGGTTTCCACGGACTGCCACGCGGTCATGACCAGGACCGGAATCGAGGGGTTATGATGCAAAATTTCCCGGATGGCAGAAATGCCGTCCATGCGGGCCATGCGCACATCCGAAAGCACGGCGTCGTAAGCCCGCTCCTTGACTTTCTCCACGGCGGTATCCCCGTCGTCGGCCTCATCCGTGGCATACCCCCACCCCCGGAGCACCGTCCGCAGCATCGCCCGGTGGGAACTGTCGTCGTCCACGATCAATATAATAGGTGGCGTGCTCATCTCATACCTCCTCGCCTCCGGCGGCAATAGATCCGGCAGGCCGCCCTTCCGGAAAAGGGTTTCCCGGACTCCTCGGCGCTGCCGATGCCATACCCGCCGGATACCTCCCGGCGGCAACGCAATATCCGTCTTCTCAGCCCTTCTCCGCTGCAAGCGGGCCCCCCGGAGGAGACGCGCACCAGCTTCCCTGCGCACCCGAAGACATCCAAGTTGCGTCATACCTTCTATGAATTCATCGGCCCGCTTCTCCGCACAGCCGAAGACGTTCCTACAATCCAATAATAGTCACGCCGCCCCAGTCGTCAGCCCTTTTCTCAAAAGCCACTGCAAAAAAGGAAGGAAGCGGGAATCCACACGATGCCCGCCTTTCTTCTCAACCGGTTTCCGTGTCCGCTCATTCATGCCCGTGAACCTTCCCGCCCTCTCCGCCCAAAGGCAGGAGCAAGCGGAATACGGCGCCCTGCCCCGGCTCGGAAGTGACGGAAATGCTCCCGCCGTGGGCTTCCATGATCTTGTGCACCGTGGCAAGGCCGAGCCCGGTCCCCTGCCCCTTGGTGGTGAAATAGGGATCGAAAATATGCGGCAAGGCATCCGGCGCGATGCCCATCCCGGTATCCCGGATTTCGAGGCGCAGGGCATCGGGTTCGGGATGCAGCGACAGGAACAGCTCGCCGCCGTCCGGCATGGCTTCAAGCCCGTTCAGGCACAGGTTCAAAATCACCTGACGCATCCTGTCGGGATCGATGGCCACATCCGGCAGCACCTCGGGCGCGTCAAACCGTATGGCGACCTTGTGATTGGCGGCGTCCTGCCCGATAAGCCGGAGGGTGTCTTCGATCAGACGCCGCATCCCGGTCATGCGCGGCCGGATGTCCGTGGGACGCGAAAGCCCTATCAAATCGCCGATGGCCCGATTGAGACGCTCCACCTCTTTGACCATGACTTGCGCCGCCTCCCGATCCGCGCTGCCTTCAGGGAACCGCCCGCCGAAATACGTCGCATACCCCTTGATGGAGCTGAGCGGATTGCGCAGCTCATGGGCGACGCCCGCAGCGAGGTTGCCCACGGCGGCAAGCTTTTCCCTGCGGCGGACTTCCGCCTCAAGGCGGCGGACTTCCGTGAGGTCACGCAGGAACATGAGCGAACCGAGGCGGCCTTCATACCCTTCATTGACGTGCCCACCGCGTACCGAAATGTATTGCTGTTCCTCTCCGTGCCGCAAGATGATTTCCGTATCCGGCAGCACCGGCTCCTGCAACAGCTTCGCCGCCAGTTCCGCCAGCGCCGAAGGGAGCACTTCCGCCGGTTTCCGGCCCAGGAAGGCCTTGCCCTTCGCCGGGGCTTCCATGCCGAGCAGGGTCAGCGCCGCCTTGTTCATCCGGGTGATCCGGCCCTTGGCGTCGAAGACGACCAGCCCGTCCGGAAGCGCTACGGCCAGCTCTTCGGCCAACGCTTCGGCCACCCGCTGCCCGCGTCGGGACGAACGGACCCGCTCCACGGCGTGCAGGCCAAGCAAGGCCAACATGCCGGCCAGCAGCACCCCCGCCCCCAGCAGGACGGCGCGCTCACGGTTCTGCGCCTGCGCCACTTCGAGCGGAGCAAGGTCAAGCCCGAGGAATACATACGGCAGCGGCCCTACCGTCGGTTCATCCTGCCGTCCCTCACCCTTTACCTTGGGATGGAATGTCTTGAAGACCACGAACGCCCGTGAGCCTTCCATATCTATGATCGCCCACGAAGGGGTTTCCGAGGGACGCAATGCCGCGATTGTCTCCGCGCCGAGCTCCCTGCCGCCGCGGGTGTTCAACACTTCCCCCACACGCGCCGGGTTGCTGTGCGCAAGGATGGTCCCGTCAGGCATGGTCACCGCGATAAAACGCACGTCAGGCCGATCCGCCAATTCTTCGACAAGGTACTGCAACCGGATGCCCGTCCGCGAACGGGTCCCGGAGCGGACACCGCTTTCCAGCGCCGTGACCAGCGCCACGCCTTTTTCCGCAAGGAAACGGACCATAGCCGTCTGAGTGCGGTCGAGCGAAAGCCCCGTAAGGAGCACGACGCCGAAAACCAGTACCAGTGCGGCGCCGAGCGTCCCTATCAATGAGCTTCCGCCGCCGACATTGGCCTGCTGCGGAGAAGAGGAAGAGAAAAGTCCTGTCGTCTGCATGGATGCGGATATTCCTTTAAGACAATACGCAAAAAACACTGTTGGAGCGAAGCAAGAAACGCTCCAACCACCCGGCGCGGAACGGCTCTGCGGCGATCCGCCGGCCTAATGCATGGTATGCTTTTTGCAAATTTTCCGACTATTGACGAGCCCTTCAAAGCTCACGTACATGTCATACTGTGCAGATTCTGGCTCAGGAAGCTTCCTGACCATACCCATACTTTTTATTCCTTGCCACCCAAAAAGCGAAAGGGGCTTCATGCAGATATATACAGAAAACAGATTCTGTCTGCCGCTGTTTTACCTGATTGTACTGGGGGTTGCGCTCTCTATCTTGAGCTGTCCGGACAAGGCTTTCGCCACGGGCGCCTCTTCCGGAGTTCACGAAGGCCAGCCGCGGCAGGCTCCCGAAGGGCTGCCCCCTTCCCGGATGCCGGAGGCTTTCCCCGGATTCTCTCCGGATACGCCTTCCAAATGCCCGGCACTCGCCCCGCAGCGGACCCATGACACCAGCCGGTTTGAGAGCCGCCTGTTCGCCATGCCGCTGCCTCCGAACCTTACCCCCGAACAGCAGCAGGCCGCGCTCGCCATCATGCGCGAGGCCGAACCCTATCTTACGGTCATTCATATCCAACTACGTCAAACACTTGTGGAACTTCATAACCTTTCTTTCGCGTCCGACACGCCTCCTGACGCCCTAGCCGTCATCGGGCGCAGGCTCATCCGCCTGCGTACCGAGGCCATACGGGAATTGCAGCGCATTTCCGCACAAATGGAAAAGCTCGCCGGGTTCAATCCCGGCTGGGGCGCCCGTGTGCGCGACACCAAAATGGAAGATCTGAACCCACAACCCCTCAACGAACAGAGCGTGGAGTGATCCCATCCCGCCGTTCCTGTGGCGGCCATGCTCCCGAAAGGAGTGTGGCTGTCTTTTTTTAGCCACATCCGCGCATCCGGGCTTTTCCCTGTGTGATTCTTATACACTGTCAAATATCCCTGTACAAATTCTATACAGCTTTTCAGAACAACGGGAAGCCCACCAGAGGCATTATATTGATGATTACATAGAAAATCGAATAGTTAACATGTTTGGCACGGGCATTGCTATAGTCCAGACAAGAGTGACGAACAAAACACCTTTCAGGAGAACCTCAATGAGCCTCAATAAAGCCTCTATCGCCGTAGCCCTTGCCGCTTTCCTCGCGGCAGGCGGGATTGCCGGGCAGGCGCTGGCAGCGCCTCACGACGGTCACGACGGCCACTGGAGACAGCAGAGGTCGTATCAGGACTGCATTTACCAGGCGCTCACGCAGGAAAAGAAAGCGCAGTACGATGCCATCATGAAGGAATTCGCCGACAAGACCGCGCCGCTGCGGGACAAGCTCGCGGCCAAGTACATTGAGCTGCGCACGCTCGGCAACAGTCCCACTCCGGACCCGAAAGCCATCGGCAAGGCGACGGAAGAACTCGTGGCGCTCCGCAACGAATTCGCCAAGGAACGCAGCGCGATGGTGGACAGGGTCGCCAAGGAAATCGGCATCAATATATTTCAAGGCAAGGGGCCGGGGTGCCCGGTTGAACGGCCCCGTCGATGCCCCGCAACAGGGATGACCGTCATGCCCGACGGTCCGCAGCCCGGAGCGGACGCTCCTGCGAGCGAATAACAAGCCCCCCTCCAGCCGTTGGTCAGTCTCCCTTTCCAGCGGCGAAAAACCCTGACTCCCATCCAGTCAGGGGAAACAATAATCGGCACAGCCGTTTACATATACGAGAGCCTCTACAACTTTGAACGACCGGTTCCACCTGACCGTTTCACAGGTGCCTAGCTGAGTCTGTTCGTTCAATGGCAAAGTCATCCTCCTCCTTACAGAAACTGTATCCTCCTCCTTCCTCTGCAGCGCCCCGTCTCCTCCTCCGGGGCGCTGCTCTTTTGTGCGGGGTGGAAAAATCGGGGAGGGGAAGAGGGGACTTTCTGGAGAAAGTCCCC
>ERZ506905.555-NODE-555-length-12603-cov-9.00151_pt1 | contig 12603 bp, 10 predicted proteins | sample MGYA00513175_ERZ506905 | MGnify/ENA metagenome assembly ERZ506905
AATCCATTTAATTTATTTTTAAAAGAAGTGTCGCACTTGGATTGACAATTCATCATTTTAATAAATTTAATTTAAATGATTTTAATTTAAAATATATTCAAGCTTTGAGAAAATTATCGTCATGTAAAATATATATAGCATGTTTTTCTGAAGAATGTTCAAATGTTGCTCTTTGGGGATATTATGCTAATAATCATACAGGAGTATGTTTAAAATTTAAAGATTTTATTAAAGATAATGGTAATTTATATTTAAAATTAAAAAATCCTATTAATAATGAAATTAGAGATTATAAATTGAATAAAGTTATTTATAAACCTAATGATAAAGAAGTAAATTTTTTTACAAATATAGGTGTTTTACCTATGGGAATTTTAACAAATAATTGGTATTATGATGAAAATCATAATAGTAGTGAATATTTTCTTCAAATGAGAGGAGATAAAGGAATTTTAGATGAGTGGAGAAAAAAATACTGGGATAATATAGATAATTGTATTTGTTATAAACTATCTGATTGGAAAAACGAAAAAGAATGTAGGATATCTTTAGTAGATACGTTTCATAGATTTAAAGATGAAAATAGTAGAGTTTTTAACTATGATTTTAATGACTTGGAAGCTATTATATTTGGTATGCGTACACCAATAAAAGAACGTATGAAAATTATAAATATTATACGAAAAAAATGTAAAGAAAATAATAGAGATTCATTTGATTTTTATGAGATGAAGTATGATGATGTTAATTTTGAATTTAAACCACATAAATTGTATATTAATATAAAATAAAGAAAAACTGCACCTTATTAAGATGCAGTCTTTTTTTTCTTATCCTTTTGGCGGATAAGGGTCATTGCCATGACTGTCTGAAGACTGAATTCGTCCATTCATGCCATGAATTACAAACTCAGTATTCTGGTTTCGGCTAATTTTTCTACCGACATTTATAGCTTCTTGCTTAGTGGCATAGTGACCACTGGAGCGCTGGGCTCCACTTCGTTTTATGTCCCAACCGCCATTAGGGTTGTGAACGACATGATGAGAATTACGAGTCATGGAATTACCCCCTATGTGCATTGGGACAGCAGGTTGCACAGCCGTCCGCATCAGAATATATTTTCTTTGCCTGAGCAACTGCCTCAATCTCATTTGCAAAATAGCCTATATAATGCTTGTTACAGATACCAAGTTGTGTGGCATGTTCCATTGTGTGTACTTCGTGATTAAAACCAGGGTTTAAAGTTGGATTGTTGTTAATATAATAATGTTTGAACATAATAAATTCCTTTCTGCTTGACTAGACAAGATATACGTATTATTCTAACAATGCATATAATTCTAAATGAGCGGTTAATCTGTGTTAGCAGATTGCCGCTCTTTTTATTTGTGCATAAGACATCCCTCCTTAAATTTTTGGAGAATTCACCTGTTTACATCTTTCAGAATGACTGGTGAATTTTTTCTATAGTATTATTATACATTTTTTCATAGTGATTTAAAAATTTTAATATTTGGAAATTGGTGGCAAAATTAAAAAAAATAAAATAATACTTTAAAACATTTGGAAATTGGTGGCAAATATTGTATAATAAAATTAAGATGGGAGGAGTGTATCTTGGGAAAGAAACTGTACACAAAACAAAATGTCTCTATAAATAAAACCGAAAATCTAGGGATACCAGAACTTGTGGTATTAGAAGAAAATAGTGATGATATTAATTTTGAAGTTATACATCGTAGATATTTTGAGGATGAGAAACCACTTTGCCCTGCTTGTCGCTCCGCTAAGACACGTTGTTCAAAAATTGTAGTTCGAAAATTCAAAGATTTGTTATGGACTGATAACGAACACAAAAAGTTTAAAATTATTAATCTGTTTTTTCATCAACGTTATATGCGTTGTGATGAATGCAAGAAAAGTGTGTTCCCTGAGCCTATAGACTTTGGAGAAAAGGGATGTAAATTCACGAACCGACTATCTGATATATTAGCAGATGGAACTTTTCAATTTTCATATAAAAAAGTATGTCAGCATTATGGGGTTCCATCCTCTACTGCTTCAATTGGTGAAGTAATGAGACGCAGAATTCAATATCGTGAGTCAATGCTACAACCTTTAAAGACACCAAATATTATTAGTATTGTTGAGCTAGTATTTTTTGGGGAGTTCTATCCAGTAATTTTAGGAGTTGTAGATGATGAAATTTATTGTCTGGATATTTTAAGAGATTCGTCTGAGCAAACTTGTGGTTCGTTTCTGAAAACATTGGATGGAAACCAAGTTAAAACAATATATATAGATCCTGTTGATAGCTTGTTTAATGTTGTGAATCAGTATTTTCCAATGGCTTCAATTGTGGTGACTGATGAAGCGATTCGGCGGTATGCTAGGAATGCTATGCTTGCTATTATCCATTCCGATGGGAAGCGATTTCCAGTTGTACATAAAGATAGGAGATTGACAGTACTCCAAAAAGATTTAAATGATAAAATGGTAATTCAAAGAATCAAGGAAGGGATGAAGAGTAGACCGAGGTTACAACGAGCTTACAATCATTATCAGAGATTGTTGGAACTGATGGAAACAAAGTGGTCTGTAGATGATCTTCGAACATGGGTAGACCAGATTCCGACAGATATAGATGAATTTTTGACGGTTGGTGATATTGTTGATGTTTTTGGAGAACAATTAAACTGTTTTTTGGCTTTGGACGAAAAGCCACCAAATAATTATCAATTTGCAGTACAAGGTATTTGTGATGCTATCAAGGATATGCCGCACTGCATTTTTGATGTAATGCGTGGCCGTTGCATTTTTTCTGTGACTCATGACACCGTAGAGGAAAACGGTGAATTGAGACGGTACGGAATTAAGTCAAGTAGGTTAATTGATAAAATCAATGAAATCTCAGATAATATTAGGAAGGAACGAGAATATGGATACTAATGAAAAGATTAAAATAGTAGGTACAAATATTCAAGAAAAAGCAAATTTGATTTGGAATGTGGCAAATAGCCTTTTTGGAGCATATAAGCCTCATGAATATGGTCTGGTTATCTTACCGATGGTTGTGATTAAGCGTTTCCATGATTGTTTGCTTCCTACCAGAGAGAAAGTGCTGACCACTTATGAAAAGGTGAAACAGTTAGCCGTTAAAGATGGCTTTCTGCGCACTGCATCTGGCTATCGTTTTTACAATATTAGCCAGTACACCTTTGAGAGATTGAAAGCTGATCCAGAGAATATTAAGGCAAATTTCGAGGCGTATATAAATGGATTCTCAGATAATGTTATAGATATTTTGGCAAATATGGGTTTTTTTATGCAAATTGAACGCATGGCAGATGCAGGTGTTCTATATCAAGTTATTAGCGATTTTACTGCTGATAATGCGGATATGAATCCAGAAAAAATTTCCGCAATAGATATGGGTTATGTCTTTGAGAATCTTGTTCAACGCTTTTCTGAAAGTTATGCCGAAGAAGCAGGTGCTCATTTTACCAGTCGTGATATTATTTATTTAATGTGTGACTTGTTAACTATGAATGAGGACTTTTCCGGCGAAGATGTCCCTGCCAAGACTGTATATGATATGGCGATGGGTACCAGTCAAATGCTTACTTGTATGGAAGAACGTGTTCACGCCCTTGATAAAGAGGCTGAAATCATTTGTTATGGACAGGAAATTAATCCATTTACTTTTGGTATTGCTAAAGCAGATATGTTGATTCGTGGTGGCGATCCTGAAAACATGCAGTTCGGCGATACCTTGAATGCGGATAAATTTAAGGGCTATACCTTCGACTATATTATTTCTAATCCTCCATTCGGTATCAATTGGAAGCGTGAAGCAGCTGATGTGGAAAAAGAACACAAACTGGGCGATGCCGGTCGGTTTGGCGTTGGATTACCTCAAAAATCCGATGGTCAGATGTTGTTCTTACTGAATGGCATTGCTAAGTTGAAGGATACCGGTAGAATGGCTATTATTCAAAATGGTTCCGCTCTTTTCACAGGAGATGCGGGAAGCGGCCCCAGTGAAATCCGTCGTTATATTATTGAGAATGACTGGTTAGATGCCATTGTTCAGCTTCCTAATGACAGCTTTTATAATACCGGAATAGCAACATATGTATGGATAATATCCAAAAACAAACCCGAAACACATAGAGAACGTATTTTGCTAATTGATGCCAGCAAGTGTTGTGAGGCACGCAGACGTCCTATCGGAAAGAAGCGTGTAGATATTACAGAATCTTGTCGTAATCTGATTACACAAGCGTACGGCGAATATAAAAGTGCAATTTTTACAAAGGATTTGGATGACCAAAAGACTGTACTGACTTGTAAAAGTAAAGTGCTGGATATTATATCGCTTGGTTACAATAAAATTACAATTGAAAGTCCTCTACTTGATGCTGATGGAAATATCGAGCTAAAAAAAGGAAAACCTATTGCAGATCCATCCAAGCGTGATACAGAAAATGTACCTCTAAATGAGGATATTGATGTGTATTTCAAAAGGCAAGTTCTTTCCTATAATCCCAATGCGTGGATAGATCAGAACAAGACGAAGGTCGGTTATGAAATACCAATGACTCGCTTCTTTTATGAGTTTCCTTCATTAGAGTCATTGGATAATATAATTGATGAACTTCGCAGCCTTAGAGAGGGACTCATGTCATCTCTAGTGGAGGTGTTAGGACAATGAGAGCACTAAAATATTCTGGAGAAGAATGGCTGGGAGATATACCGGAAAATTGGGAAAAGACCAAAATTGGTTTGGAATACCGTGAGAGGAATGAAAAAGTAAGTGATTTGGATTATCCGCCGTTATCTGTGACAATGAAAGGAATTGTACCACAACTCGACTCAGCAGCTAAAAGTGCAGATAGACAGAATAGAAAAAAAGTCAATGTTGGAGACTTTGTAATAAATAGCAGATCCGACCGGCGTGGTTCGTATGGAGTTTCTACGCTTAAAGGGTCCTGCTCGCTAATAAATATTGTTTTAGAGCCAAAACCATCTGCCGGGAATAGATTTTATGATTATGTACTGTTTACAAAACTTTTCCCGGATGAATTCTATCGATGGGGTAGTGGTATTGTAGATGATTTATGGTCTACGAGATGGGAGTATATGCGAAGAATTGTCTTGCCGAAACCGCCACTTGATGAGCGTATAAAAATAGTGAGAATTCTGGATGTTGAGTGTGAAAAAATTGATGCTTCTGTTCGTTATCAAGAGGCTACAATTAAAAAGCTCGAAGAATTAAAACAGTCACTAATCAACGAGGTATCGACTCAGGGAATTCCAAAAAACCGTGATAAAAAACCGAGTGGACATGCTTGGATAGGCGATATTCCTGTCGAATGGGACATGGTTTATAGTAAATCGTTATTTGCGTTAAGGAAAGACAAGGCTTTTAGCGATGATGAGCAACTTACTGCATCTCAAAAGTATGGGATAATACGGCAGGCAGAATTTATTGAGCGTGAAGGTCATCAGGTTGTACAGGTTGTTACTGGGAAAGAAATTCTAAAACATGTTGAAGCAGGAGATTTCGTAATCAGCATGAGGAGCTTTCAAGGTGGCTTGGAATATAGTGAAATTAGCGGAAAAATTAGTTCGGCATATGTGATGCTCATTCCTCGCAAAAATAAAGTTTGTAACGATTACTATAAATGGCTATTTAAGTCGAAGGCATATATTCGGGCTTTACAGAGCACCAGTAATTTAGTAAGAGATGGACAAGCACTGAGATATTCAAATTTTGCGCAGGTGTATTTGCCATACTTTGATATTACGGAACAGCAAGAAATTGCCGACTATTTGAACAGAAAATGTGGTGCTATTGATTCAGCAATATATCATGCGCAAAGATTAGTCTTGAGGATGAACGATTACAAAAAAACCTTGATTTATGAATATGTGACAGGAAAAAGAGAGGTGATGTGACCATGAACGAAACAGAAAAACACTTTGAGGAGTTTATAGAATCTTACCTTGTTTCTAAATATGGTGGATGGACAAAGGCAACGGATGCTGGTTATTGTAGCAATGAAAGCAAAGATATGTTTCTAGACATCGTCACTCTGACTGATTTTGTAAAAAGCACCCAGCCTATGGCATGGAAACGTTTCGAGCGGATGTGTACGATCAACCCGATTCGGCAGTTTTATAAGGCATTTGAAAATGCTGTTACACAGGATGGCCTGATTTCTGTCTTACGTCACGGCTTTAAGCATCGTGGCATCAATTTTCGTGTGTGCTATTTTAAGCCTGAGTCTGAGCTGAATGAGGTGTCCATCATCAACTACCAAAAGAATATCTGCCAGTGTATCCGCCAGTGGCACTATTCTAAACGCAACACAAATACTGTCGATATGATGCTGGCTGTCAACGGCATTCCCGTTGTGGCGATTGAATTGAAGAATCAGCTCACAGGGCAGTCGGTAGATGACGCTATGCGTCAGTGGCAATATGACCGCAACTACAATGAACCCGCATTCGGATTTAATAAGCGTGTTCTCGCATACTTTGCTTGCGATCTTTATAATGTATATATGACTACCCAGATAAAAGGACCAGAGACCACTTTTCTTCCTTTCAATCAAGGTAGTGCCGGGGCAGGCAAAGATGGCGGTGCGGGTAATCCAAAGAGCACCGATGGCAGCTATGTAACTTCATATTTCTGGGAGAAAGTTCTCCAGAAGGATAGCTTGTTGGATATTTTGCAAAAGTTCATTAACTACGAAAGAACAGAAAAAAAAGAGACTTTGTCGGACGGGTCTACAAAGAAAACTGTCAGCAGCAAAGTCATTTTCCCGCGGTATCACCAGTTGGATGTCGTGCGTCAGTTGGTTAATCATGTTAGAGATAATGGTGCTGGACATAACTATCTAATTCAACACAGTGCCGGTTCCGGCAAGTCTAACTCTATTGCTTGGACGGCTTATCGTATGGCCAGTATCCACAATGAAAATAATGATGCAATTTTTAACAGCGTAATCATTATTACAGATCGCCGTATTCTAGATCAACAGTTGCAGGCCACTGTTTCTAGCTTTGACCATACTTTGGGAAGTGTGGTCACAATTGATGAGAAAAAAAATTCTGGTGCCCTGCGTGATGCTATTAACGATGGCAAGCGCATCATTGTGACTACTTTGCAGAAATTCCCTGTAATTTATAATGAAATTAAGTCAGCTGTTGGCAAGCATTATGCAATTATTGTGGATGAAGCACACAACAACCAGACTGGACAGAGTGCATTGAAGCTCAAGGCTGCTCTTGCCGATGTGAGTGATGCCCTTGCAGAATATGCCGAGTTGGAGGAAAAGGCTATTGAGGAAGTTGAAGCAAATGATATTCTTGTACAAGAAATGCTTAGTCAAGGTAAGCATAATAATCTAAGCTTCTTTGCCTTTACAGCAACACCAAAGGGGAAAACACTGGAAATTTTTGGTGAACCTTGGCCAGATGGTTCTTTTCACCCTTTTCATATTTATTCTATGAGACAAGCTATTGAAGAAGGGTTTATCATGGATGTTTTAGCAAATTATACTACATACAAAATGTGTTATCAGATTGCAAAGAATGTACCAGATAACCCGGAAGTTCCTACTTCCAAGGCAATTAGAACTATTCGTCGCTATGAGGAATTACATCCGCACAACTTGCATCAGAAAGCAGCTATTATTGTAGAAACTTTCCGTGAAGTTACGAAAAAGAAAATAGGTGGGTGCGGCAAGATGATGGTGGTTACTGCATCTAGATTGGCGGCAGTCCGCTACTATCATGAAATTAAGCGTTATCTTGAGAGCAATAGTTACGACGATGTGGAAATAATGATTGCTTTTAGCGGAAGCATAAAAGACCCAGATGACCCGACCGGAATAGAGTATACAGAAAGTAGCATGAATGTTGACTGTAACGGCAATAGAGTAAAGGAAAGTCAGACAAAGGCTGTGTTCCATGAAGAAGGTAATATTCTTATTGTTGCAGAAAAATATCAAACAGGATTTGATGAACCGCTTCTCCATACGATGATTGTGGATAAAGAACTTCGTGATGTAAAAGCTGTTCAGACTTTGAGTCGCGTTAACCGTATCTACCCTGGAAAAGAGGATACCTATATTCTTGATTTTGTAAATCCGATTGAACGTATTCGTGAAGCATTCCAGCAGTTCTATCAGGAGACTAGTTTGGATGAAGAAATTAACTTTGATTTAATTTATACAACACAGAAAACGCTTCGTAGTTTTGGTGTCTATACAGATGAAAATATTGAAGAAGTTTCCAATATTTATTTTGACCCGGATGTTCGTAAAGCAAATAAGACCCAAGGGAAAATATCCAATGCCTTAAAATCTGTGGCTGATAAGTATAACGAACTTAATCAGGAGCAACGCTATCAGTTCCGTAGAGAAATACGTGCGCTTGTTAAGTGGTATAATTATATTTCCCAAATTACTCGCATGTTTGATAAAGAATTGCATAAGGAGTATGTTTTCTGTTCTTACCTAGTGAAATTATTGCCTTCCGATCCCGTACAGCTATTTGAACTTGATAATAGAATTAAGCTAGAGTATTATCGTCTGGAGAAGACATATGAAGGTGCGATTGAACTTGAAGGCAAGTCCGGGTCTTGGAAACCTACTCAACCAAAACGAGCTGGTGGACAGAATGATCGTACGAGTCCGTTAGACGAGATTATTCAGCGTATCAATGAAGAGTTTTATGGTGAATTCACAGATGCAGACCGTGTAATGGTTGATACGTTGTATCAAAAAATGCGTAAGGATACTAAAGCAAAAAAAGCTGCAAAGACTAATGATCGTCAAGTATATGAGAGAAGTCTTTTCCCAGAAATTTTTGATATAACCGCACAAAAGGCTTATATGGAAAATACCGCAGCATATGAACAGCTCTTCTTGGATGCAGATAAGTATCAGGCTGTAATGAGTGCATTGGCGGATCGTCTGTATAAAGAGTTACATGAATAAAAATAAGTAGTAATTAGGTTAGTTGTAGAATACGAGTGTTTATTATGGTGGTAACAACTAACATTTTAAATTGTTTTTTATTATAAAATTACAATATTAGATAATATTAGGAAAGATAAATGGTATGGTTTTAATTTTTAATTATATATTATTAATATGAATAGTTTGCAAGCATATATAGAGGAGTGCTCTTGCAAAGGATCATAGGAACATACAATTTAGCTCAGTTATTGTTAAGTATCTGGGCTTTTTATATTACCTAAAATCCTAACAGCATTCTTGTACTGGGCTGCTATTATTTATATACAAAACAAAATCTATATCAATATTTTAGGAGTAATGTATCATGAAATAAGGAATCAAAACCTGTATGGAGAAGTGGAACGTCAGTGTGAAACAAGAAAGGACTTGATTGTCAACACCAAAAGCATTGATATAAGCAGCACTAATGGAACTAGTATTCTCAACGTTTCAATAGGAGATGATATTTTAAGTTACCATATTACAGACATCGTTAACCATGACCACTTCAGTATATCCCATAAATATTACGAGCGTATGCGCACTGACTATCCTGTTTTTTTAGATAAGAATATCAACTGTTGGTTGATGAAGAACTCAGAATGTAGAATGTTGAGAATCTTAGACGGAAAGCTCAGAACTTTTTTGAGCGACCGTTACCACAAACTGAATAATATGGAGCTGATAGATCACGTACTGCTAATTATAGCTGAAATAAAAGGCTGCGAGATCATCAGTTGTGATATTACCGAAACTCGCCTATACTTAAAAGTGATCAACAAGACAATGAAAGCAGAATTTGTTCTCGGTGATGTTGTATAGGCAATTTATGTCATCTCTAACAGTGAGATCTGCTTAGGTGCTTTAAAGGTAGAACCTTTAGTTTACTGCTTAGTCTGTAAGGACAGTATGATTTTTAAAGAGCTTCCCTATAAGAAATACCATACAGGTAAATAGGTAGAAGATATCGATAATGCCTATGAACTTTATAGTGATGCTATTTTGGTGGCAGATGACAAAGCCTACTTTCTGAAAGAGCAGTTAAGCAGATGTGCAAATTTGAAAATCAAAAAGGCACTGCTGATAGAGATACAGCTTAATATGAAAAAATAAATTAATTTACTATACCATTTACGATAATTTTAAGCCAATGATAAAGTTAGCAAAACCCAATGAAATTAGGGTTTTGTGGACTTTTAGAAGGATGTGAAGAGAATGTTAAAAATTATGTTTGTATGTCATGGTAATATCTGTCGTTCAACTATGGCTGAATTTGTGATGAAGGATTTAGTGCGAAAAGCGGGTTTAGCTGATAAATTTATAATCAATTCTTCAGCCACAAGTCGTGAAGAAATTGGCTGTGATACTCACTATGGTACAAAAGCAAAACTTCGTGAAATGAATATTCCATTTAGCAAGCGCAAAGCTGTGCAGATAACAAAGCAAGATTATGATATGTATGATTATATTATCGTGATGGATAATAATAATTTACGTAATCTAAGCTATATTATCGGTGAAGATACAGAGCATAAAGTATATAAGATGATGTCTTTTGTCGGTGAAAATCGTGATGTAAAAGATCCATGGTATACAGATAATTTTGATGAAACATATGAAGATATAGATAAAGCTTGCAGGGCACTATTAAAGAGAATAGAATTTAACTTATAGATATTTTTTGTGAGGTGATTTATTATGGATAATAAAATTGTTGATAGTAAAGTGTATTCATTAAAAGAATTATTTTCAGATAAATTTGATGTAGATTTTTATCAAAGAGAATATGTATGGCAAAAAAAACAAATGGAAGATTTAATAATGGATCTATCCTTGGAGTTTCTAAAAAATTGGAAAATAGAAGATCGTTTAAGTGATGTGAGAAATTATGATCCTTATTATATGGGGGAAATAGTTCTTTCTATAAAAGGTGGAAAAAGAAGCTCAATTATTGATGGGCAACAAAGAATTACTTCGTTAACGTTATTACTTATTTATTTAGTAAGAACTTATGGAAAAGTTAAAAATTTTCCAGAAGAAATAAAAAAATTAATTTATGATGATTATTATGGAGAACAATTATTTAATTTAGATATAGAAGAACGTAATGAGTGTATGTTATCTTTATATGAAAATGGTAAATATGATTTAAAAAGTACAGATACCATATCTGTAAAAAATTTAGTTGAACGATATAATGATATAGTGGCATGCTGGAATGAAGATATAAATGAAGAAAATGTTGTGAGTTTTACATATTGGTTAAAAGAAAAAGTAGTTTTTTCTAGAGTATGGACTAATAGTGATGAATTTGCTTATGTAATTTTTGAAACAATGAATGATAGAGGACTTTCGTTGACTCAAGTCGAAATGTTAAGAAGTTATTTATTTGCTAATATAGAAGATAATTATAGATTAAAAGCTATGAAAGATTTTGATGAGATTATAAGGAAGCTTACAAATATAAAGTTAACATCAAAATCAAAAGCTGAATTTGAATTTTTTAAAATTTATTTTAGAGGACATTATGCAGAAGATTTTGCACAAAGTAAGAATGTAAATTCTGATTTTGTTCGAATAGGTAAAGAGTTTCATCGTTGGTTTCGTGATAATAGTATTAAATTAGGATTAAAAACTTCTAACGATTTTATACAATTTTTAAATAAAATAACATATTTTGCAAATATATATGAAAAAATTAATAAAATTGTTCAAAATAGAGATACTAAAAATTATTTATATTTAATAGTAAATAGTGATTATGGTTTTACATTGCAACCAGCTTTAATTTTGGCATCTATTAAATATAATGATAGTGAAAGTACTATTGAAAAGAAAATAAAAATGATATCTAAATATTTAACAAAAATCTTATCATGGCGTGTGTGGAATCATTATAAAATTTCCCAAAGTGCTATGGAATATACTATATATAGTATGTGTAAAAAAATTAGAGATAAAAATATAGAAGAGATAAATAAAATTTTAAAAGATACTTCAAGTAATTTATTAAAGTTAGAGAATTCACCGACATTAAATAGGTCAAATAAAAATGCTATAAAAGTGTTGTTATCATTAATTACTGAAATAGTATCAAGAGCAACGAATACATCTGATTATATGCTTAATAAAGAAGAAGAAATAGAAATAGAGCATATTTGGGCTAATCATTATGAAGATCATGTAGATGAATTTACTAATAATGATGAATTTGTATCTGTTAGAAACAATATAGGAGATTTATTAGTATTACCAAGAAGTTTCAATCGTTCCTATGGAGATAAAGTATATTCCGAAAAAGTAAAACAATATTTTTCTCAAAATATTTTAGCTCAAACGTTGAATGAACAAAAATATATAAATAATCCAACTTTCTTGAGATTTGTACAAGATAGTAGTTTAGCATTTAAGTCATATAATGAATTTACAAGAACATCAATTAACGAACGTGCTGAATTATATAAAGCAATATTAGAATGGAATTGGAGATAATGAAAAAATAGGAATGATATTTTAGTATCATTCCTATTTTTAAGTTAAAGCTTATTTTTTAGCGATTACTTCTATTTCA
>ERZ506905.557-NODE-557-length-12527-cov-6.06278_pt1 | contig 12527 bp, 10 predicted proteins | sample MGYA00513175_ERZ506905 | MGnify/ENA metagenome assembly ERZ506905
CGCTGCCGAACATCTTGTATTTCTTGATCAAATCGTCGGCATTCTTTTCTTCTTCGCCCTGTTCCTTGACGAACCAGTCGAAGCACTGCATGGTCCGGTAATCGTGGACTGTATCGGCAGCCTGATAAATCTTGTTGATCAGCGACGTGACATACTGTTCATGAGCCAAGCCGGCTTTGAGGACCGCTTTGATGCTGTCAAAGTCGTTCTGCGGTTCGGCGATGGCCGAGAAGGTAACGCGTTCGCCGTTGTTATGCAGATACGTCCGCATGAGCATCGCGTGATCCCGTTCTTCCTGGGCCTGGACATCATACCAGTTGGCAAAGCCGTCGAGGCCATTGTCATAGAAATAGTTGGCAAAAGCTAAATACAAATATTCCGAATAGAATTCCTGATTGATCTGGGTATTGATTAATTCTTTTACTTTTGCATCGAGCATAACGGTACCTCCTTGAGATATGTCTCAAAACGTGTACAGAACTTCATCGTTTTTCTTGAACCGTCCTTATTATATCACATTTGACCCTATCAGGAACACTTCTTATTTGACTTTTTGTTCATCAATGGCATTCTTGATACTCTTCAAGTCCTTGATGTCGACTTCTTTCAGGAGCTGGCGGAACCGGGCCAGCTGTTTTTCGACTTCCGGTGACAATTTCGGGAATTTCGGGTTAATAGCCTTGAGTTCCTTGAGGACGATCTGGGCGACGACATAGCGCGTATACCACTTGTCATCAGCCGGGACGATGTACCAGGGAGCGTACTTCGTCGACGTGGCCGATAAGACTTCGCCGTAGACTTTCTGATAGCGGTTCCAATATTGCCGTTCCTCGATGTCAGACATGTCGAACTTCCAATTCTTCTGCTGAGTCAGGATGCGGTCGATGAGGCGTTTCTTCTGTTCATCTTTCGACAAATGGAGGAAGATTTTGACCATAGGGAAGCCATTTTCCGACAAGTACCGTTCCCAGTCGCATATCTGGCGGTAGCGCGTTTCCCAGATATCCTTGCGTACCAGTTTTTCCGGCATACCGTCGCTTTTGATGAGGTTGTGGATGCGGGCGACGACGACTTCTTCATAGTGCGAGCGGTTGAAGATGCCGATTTCCCCCCGGCCGGGCAGGGCTTTATTGATGCGCCACATATAGTCGTGATCCAGTTCTTCCGAGCTCGGTTTCTTGAAGCTGTGCACTTTGACGCCAGCCGGATTGAGGTGGGCAAAGACGTGTTTGACCGTACCGTCTTTCCCGGCCGCATCCATGGCCTGCAGGACGATGATCAGGCCGTAGTGATTGTCGGCACAGAGTTTTTCCTGTAAATCCTGCATTTCGGAAATCGTCTGGTCCAGCAGTTCGCCTTTGACCTTCTTCTTGTCGATGTCCACATCGCAGGTCGTCGACCACTGGGTCAAATCGATTTTTTGCCTTCTTCCGCTAAATATCGGGAAATATCCATAGTAAAAACTCCTTTCTCTATCTATAGTGCTTCTCACGGGACTGGCTGTGGGCCGCCTTTTCCCCAGCGGCTCCGCTTCCCGTTTTTATAGTTGATGTTGAGGGACCCTATCTTGACTTTGCCATTGACAATGGAAAAAGCGTCCGTCGATACGTCACCAAAGAACATGGAAATGACGACGTCCCGGAAGTTCAAGGTCTTGCCATCCTGAGCGAAAGAGCCGGAAATGCCCCGGAAGGGCAGCTGGTGATAGCGTCCCGGGCCGGACTGGAAATCACCGTAAATCGCCTTGGTGCCGGTCGTTTTATTTTCTTCCATGTGCAGATTCAAGTCGACGTTGCAGCGCAGGAAGAGGTCATGGGCCGCAATGCCGCCTTTGAGCTGGGAACCGGTCATGTCCGCCGTATACGATTTATCGTCCAGGTTTACCTGTCCATGACCTTTCATGGAGCCGCCGAAGACGCCGGCCGTGACTTCGTTTATATCGAGCAGGCCCTGTTCATAATGGACCTGTCCTACGACATCCGTAAAGACCAGGGCCGTAATATCCAGACGGTCCATCTTCAAAGTGCCGTCGATGACCGGGGCATATAAAGGGCCGCGGATGTCGGCCGAAACCGTCGCCGGGTCGTCGATATCCAGGCCGGCCCCGAGAGAACGGGGATTGCAGTCGCTCAGCAAGAGCGACAGGTTATACTGCGGTGTTTCTTCTTTGAAATCCAGGCTGCCGCGGATGCGCAGGGACTTGGCATCGATCATGCCGGAAAAGTGACCGGCCCGCAAGTCGATTTTCGTCTTGCCTTTAGTATGGATGTCCGAAGAGAACTCGACATCGCCGATCTTGAAATAACGGCCTGGCGCTTCAGCTTCGATGACGCTCTGATGCAGGGCGACGTGGCAGTTAAAGGGGCGGTTGCTCTTAGGCCCTGTGACCTTGACCAAATCCTTTGGGCCGCTGCTGTGATGGTCACTGGCCTTCTTGATATGCTGTAACTCCATTTTATCATTAAAGATCAAATGAATATAGGCATTATTCAAAGTCACGTCTTCGACAGTCTGCGTACCGATATGACCGGTCAGGACATCGCTCAGTTTGACCGTAAACTGGCCTTCCGGTATCTGGACCAGCGTATCCCCATCTTCATCGTTCCATACCAGGCCCTCAAAGGACACGGTTCCGCCTGACGTCGCCGTCAGGCGTTCCACCGTGACCGTACCGGGAAAGAGCTGGCGTTCTGCGACGACTTGGTTGAAGATATCCGCCGCTTTGTAGCTCATGTAGAAACAGAGTCCGTAAAGGACGACGGCGGCGATCAAAGTAATCGCCCCCATGCGTTTCAGTTTTCGTTTATGTCGGACATACCATTTATTCCACATGTTCTCCCGTCTTCTTTGCACTCATATCACTGATTTTCCAGGTGTTCCCGTCTTTTACCATCGTCACCTGACCGTTGAAATACTGGACTTTGACCTTGGCACTGCCTGGGATACGGTCCCGCGCTTTCAAGGTGAAGGAAAAGGTCGTCTTATCGCCTCCGGAAGCGATTTTGCGGAGATTGGACACGTCGCTGGACAAGGTGTTGGCATAGCCCGGCGCGTAACCATCATAGTCGCCGACAGAATTCTGGAATTCCCCAGTCAGCATCTGGAAGGCATTTTGCAGGTCGTGATTGGAAATGGCCTTATGGTAAGCCAGGAAAGCCTGCTTCGCGCCATCCGTCTTTTCATCGGCCAGGCGGACGCTGATATATTCGACGGTCTGGCTGTTCTTGCTGACGGCAAAGCGCAGGATTCCCTGTTTCCCGTCATCGGTCTTAAAGGTATATTCATAATGAATCTGGGCGCCGTATTCCGAGGCCTGGTAATCGTCACCATAGGCATTGACGACGTCATCCAAAGAGCTGCCCTGATGGATGCCCCGCTTGCTCTGCGCTGCCGGCGAGGAGGATGTCAGCATGATGACTTTATCGTCTTTGACGACGACATCCATATCGGTAAACTTATGGTGAACGGCACCGTCTTTACTATCCGACGTGCTGAGTTCCCGGCCCAGGCCGTCTTTAGCTTCATCCCAGCTTTGGTCCAGGTAAACGCCGTTTAAAGAGAGTTCCGAATCAGCCGTCTTGACAGGCTACGACGATACGGTACTCCCCTGGGCCGGTAGGGCTTTCTGTTCATGGGCGTACCAGATGCCGCCGGCAATGGCCACGACGAGGACGCAGGCCAGGGCGATGAGGAGATTGCGATGCTCCTGGAGCTGCGCTTTTAAAGGAACTTCTTTTTTCTGCTGCTGCGGCATAACTACAGGATGTACTGCCGGCCGGCTTTCAGGCTGCACTACCTTTTCCTCCTGCTGTACGGCCGTCCGATCGGTCAGAGAACCGTATTGGGCTTGCAGAACCTGCAGCGGGGCCCCGCAGGACGGGCAGAATTTTGCCGACGGGTCGACGGGCTGGTGACATTGAGGGCACGTATGGACGGGTTTGCCGCAATGACTGCAAAAGGCCGCATCAGCCGCTACGGGACGGCCGCAGTGAGGGCAGTATTTTCCATTTACTCCGTTTACACTTTGCGTTGACATTGCATTTGCATCACTTTGATAATTGGCTTGGTTGTCGCCTGTATCGTCAAAGTCAAATGATGTAAACATGTTTTCACCGCTCAAGGTGCCAATCGACGCCAGGGAAGAAATGCCGAAGATGAAGAACAGGGCTGTCATGGGAACGGTACACATGAGGCGAAAGGCCTGATAGAAGGAAGTCCCCAGCCGTTCTTCCCGGCGATAGATGTAATGCTGGCAGAAAACAGGAATCATCCAGACCAGGACCAGGAGGACGGCATAGCCGATAAAGGTCCCATAGCCGCCGCGGGTCATGCCGAACATCAGCTGGGTCATACTATAGACGATATGGCCGACGACGGCAGCCGTACAAAGGGCGCTGACCAGCCAGCTGAGGATGACGTAGTAAATATAACGGCGGTATTGGCTGATATAGTGCCAGCGCTTGCGATTCACATAAATAGTAGCGATGATACCTAAGATACAGAGAATCGCAGCCACAGTCCCATTGAAAATTTCCGCAATCAAAATCAACAATAGGTCTACGACAAAATAGCCCAGGAACATTTTGAGCAGATAAGCCAGAGCCCGCGTCTTATAGAGCAGGTAAATCATGATGACCAGAAGAGCCAGCGTGACCAGCGTATTGAGGCCGCTGAAAAAGGTCAGGACATCCATGGTCCGCCGTATCCCAGCAGGACCACCGAACAAGCCGATCATAGCCAGTCCCCGCAGGGCAATTTCAAACAAAACGCCCAGGACCGTCGTCACGACGCCAACATACATCATGGCGATAATAGCCGTGTACTTCTTATGCTCCGTCGGGAACCACTTGCCAAAATAGCCTAAAGAATCCATAGAAACACCTCCATAAAGACAAGGTAATTATAATTTTATGTTACACCTATTTGGCAAAAAGGAAAAGGACTTGTCGCATGTGCGACAAGCCCCTTTTCGAGTATTAAGTTTTCAGTTTGTAGTTTTTAGTTAAGGCTTTTAAATAAAAACCATCTACTAACGGCTAACAGCTAGCCGCTGACTGCAAAAAAAGGCGCTGTTAGCGGATGGTTTCGTAGGGGGCGCCCACGTGCGAGCCCCTACGAGCCACGAACCACTAACAACGAGCCACTAACCCTAATACCATTCGTTGATCCAGTTCTTTTCGGTCGGGAAGAGGTCCTGCAGGGTTTGCAGAGCCTTTTCGTTTCCCTGGAGTTTTTCGTTGAAGACCAGGTCGTTTACATCCATGGCGCCGAAGGCCAGCAGGGCCAGGGTGCCGATGGGCATGGTGACATCCGGTTGTTTATTTTCTTCTAGGGTTACTTTGGGTTTACCATTGTTTACAGTCAGGGTAAAGGTCCCGCAGTTCCAGTCTGCCAGGGGATCTTCTGTATGGAAGGTGACGGTCCCGTCAGCTCGATAAGGCAGCTGTTCCAGCGCCCCTTTGACGTCGACGATGCGACCTGTCATGAAGGGCATCGTTTCATGGCCCTGTTTCCCGTCGGGATAGAAGCGGTAGGACTGGTCATGGATGCCTTCATTCCACTGGAAGGCGTCGCCCTGGGAACGGTGGTTGTACATGTAGCCTAAGAGGCCGCGCTTGCCTTTGCGGCAGGTGTAAACGAATTCACCGCTGATGATGGTCGGTTCTCCCAGCTGATAGAAGGCATAGCCAATGGGTTCATCGCCATCGAAGCAGACGGCGATATTGCCTTCGGCCAGCTGGGCTTCGATATGGCTCCGCCAGCTCGCTTCATCGCGCAGGGCATAGCCTGACAGGCCTTTCGTATAACCTTCATAAATGGTAGCCAGGTAAGGCCACTGGTCCGGGCTGTTAACAAAGGCATAGCGCACGGTCCGGTCCGTCAGCGGCCGCAGGGCTTCCAGATTCATCGTCTCTTTCCACTGATGGCAGTAGAGTTCATAACCATAGGGCTGGTAAAAACCGGCCTTGCTGGGCATGAGGATGTGGATATAATGACCGCGGCGCTTCATTTCTTTTAGGGCTGCCGTCAGCAGTTTCTCACCGACGCCGCTGCGCCGGGCTGCCGGGTGCGTCGCCAAACCGACGATATACGACGTGTCTACGGCTTTGCCGCGCAGACAGAGGGTGTACGGGTTGAGATGGGTCAGGCAGGCCATATCGTCGCCCTCAAAGCCCATGAGGACGTTTTCAGGCTGATAGAAATGGTTGAAGTACCACTGGAAAAAAGGATCTTCCCGATGTTCAAAACAGTAGTCCCAAAGGCTTTCGACGAGGCCCCGGTCCGATTCAGCCGCTAAGCGGAAGTGCATAGAAAAGCCCCCTTATTTCTGACGCAGTGTGACGTCGTATTTTTCGACGAAGTGATCCGGATTGTACGATTCCTTGGAATGGCGCAGGCCGGGAATCCCCATATCTTCTTCACGGTTGATATACGTCGTATGCGGCCAGGCATGGACGACGAATTCATGATTGATGACCTGATAGAGGCCGCGGATCGTCGGATCGCTCTTTTCAAAGTGGATGATGGCCGTATCATCGTTGAGCATCTCACCGATAGAGAAAGCGACGATCTTATTGTACATGCGGATGGCACCGCCCGTCGGCTGGAGGACTTCCCAGTTATTGAAGACCGTTTCGATGGCATGGCGTTCGCCCAAGAGTTCATCATCTTCGTCACCGGCTTCGTGCTGGTCGTACCAGGATTTTTCCGCAGCCAGACATTCATCGAAGATGTCTTCCGTAATGGGGACGTATTCCCAGTTACCGAAATACTGATTGCGGAAGTGATTGAGATTGTTTTTCTTCTGGCGGTATTTCTTGCCCGACAAGTTGATCAGGCTCTGGGTCAGATAGACGTATTCATAATTGTCCCGGTCCGGCGTGAAGTCATAACAGTCTTCACAGAGGGCCTTGATACGTTCGACAGCTTCTGGTGTAACGCCTTTCATCAAGAAAGGATAGCCATGTTCATCGAACCATTCGTGCATGCGCAGGACACCTTTGACGAAACTGCCGTCTTTGCGGGCGAAGGGCGGTATCCAGAACTGTTTCTTGCCGCGGCCTGAGCGGATATAGAGGACATTGTCTTCTTCGGCCCACTGGATTTCATAGGGCTTCTGCCAGGCAAAGAGCGTCATGAAGGTAGCGTCGGCCTGTTCATATCTTTTCTGATGAAAATAGTCATCTATAAGTGGTTTATCTTCTAAGCGAAAGTCTCTGAATTCAATAATGGTAATCTCCCCCTAAAATATTTACACCTTAGATACATAAGGATTGTCTTGGATATAAAAACGCCAGGGAAAATATTTCCCATGTACGGCGTAATCAATATGGATACGCGGCGAAACGGCCACTGTAAACGGGACCTCTTCTTCGGGATGGGCAATATACAGGCAGGAAGACGTCAAATCTAAAGCGTTTTCCTCGCGCGTAATGGCCATGGCCTGACAGAGCTTGCCCGGTCCATTGGTCAGGTTCCTGCCGGCTTTCCTGGCCTTCCGCCGTGCGGCCATGAGGTCTGTCCCGCAGATGGGTTCGATGGCCCGTATGAGCACGGCCTGGCCTTCTCCTTCGGGACCGGCGACGACATTGAAGCAGCAGTACATGCCGTAAATCAAGTAAACATAGCTGATACCGCCGGCATGGAACATCGGTGCCGTCCGCTTGGTCAGGCCGCGGAAGCTGTGGGCCCCATCGTCGGGAAAGCCGTCATAAGAACCGCCATAGGCTTCGGTCTCGACGATACGGCCGCTGCAGATGCCCTGTGGCGTTTCATGGATGACATACTGACCCAGCAGGCGTGGGGCCAGCAGGCTGGCATCGACACAAAACTCGTCAGCCCTCCATCTGCGGCCTATCATTCTTTCTTGCGGTAGCCTAAGGAATGGGAAATTTCATAGGCATACTGACTCATAGTAAACAACATCTTCTGGCGGATGGAATCATAAAAGCGCATAGACGGCCCGGCAATGGTCAACGAGGCGATGACCTGGCCTTCAAAATTGAAGATAGGCACAGACAGGGCGAACAGTCCATGCTCGCTTTCATCCTGGGTAATGGCATAGCCGTTATGACGGATCGTGGCAAACTCTTCTTCAGAAATATTGCCGTATTTTTCGATATAGCGCTGGCGTTCGTCATCGCTCGTCCAGGCCAGCAGGACCCGGCCGGCAGCACCCTTATAGAGGGGCAGCGATTCGCCGATGGGAATGACCCGGCGCAGGGAATGGGTACTTTCGACGTGGTCCAGGCAGATGCGGCAGTCGCCTTCGGCAATGTAAATACTGACCGTTTCGTTAAACAACTGCTGTAAACGCCGTAAATACGGCTTGGCCAGGGTGATGACGTTTTCCGTCCAATGAGACGAATAGCCCAGCGCCAGGGCCCGCGGCCCCAGGCGGTACTGCTTGGACGTATCGTTGCGGGTCAGATACTGGCGCCGTTCCAATGTATTTACAATGCGGAAAGCCGTCGACGTATTCAGATGGGTATGCTCAGCGATTTCCTTCAAGGTCATGCCCGTATTACATTCGACGAAGAGGTCGAGGACGTCGAGGCTCTTTTCCAAGGATTTCAATAAACTGCTGTGATGCTCTTCTTTTACCAATGGCTCTCACCCTTCCTTGGAATTACGATTTAACTTTCATGCCGATTTCCAGCGAATCCGGCGGGTCAGCGACGACGATATCCCCCTCGTCGAGACCATCGAGGATGACGACGCGGCCGTCTTCTTCATCGCCAGTCAGGACAGAACGGGCATCAGCCAGGCCGCTGTCATTGACGATGTAAACGAAGTCACCGCTGTCCTTTGTGCGGACTGCCGTCTTGGGGACGGTAATCTGGGAGACTTCTTTCGGCGTGGCAATGCGGACGTGATAGAATTCACCGGGAACGAACAGGCTCTTGGCGTTATTGAATGTGACCTTGGCCATATAAGAGCCAGTGGACGGATCTTTTTCCGTTGCCAGATAGGTCAGTTCCCCCGTCTCGGTTTCGCCCGAAGCGGCGATGATGGATACTTGCAGGCTGCCGTCTTTTTTGGCGTCCTGCAAGGCCTGGATGTACATTTCAGGAATGGCAAAGGTAGCAACCAAAGGAGACATCTGCTGAATCGTAGCCAGGACATTGCCGGCAACGGCAACGGACGGATTATCGGCTACAGCCGTGACCCGGCCGTCAAGAGGCGAATAAATCGTCGTATTCCCCATCATATCGCGGGCAGCCTGGACGGCCTGCTGCAGCTGGGCGATCTTTTCGTGGTCCACAGCCGGAGCTTCCTGGACCTGGACGGTCTGCGTCGTTTCACCTTGAGAAGATCCAGAAGAACTGCCGGAATCAGCCATCAGCTGGTTGTATTCAACTTTCGATAAGGCCCCCATATTATACCAGGCCTTCAATTCAGCACGGTGACCGCTGTTGTCGCCGCCACCACCGCCACTGCTGGCAGCCGGTACGGTAACGGTCTTGTACGTCGGCGTCGATGCCGAAGAAGCAGCTACCAGTTCCGCTTCGGCCTGATTGACGCTCTGCTGATACGGTGCCGAATCGACTTGGACGACGACTTCACCGGCTTTGACTTCCTGGCCTACGGCCAGCGGTGTCGATACGAGTTTCCCCGATAACTTCGGCACGATATTGGTCATATGTAAGGCCGTAATGTTGGCATCCAGGGTCAGGGCCACAGGGTGGTCCGACTTGGAAACCGTTTCAGTTTTGGTAGACACGCTGTTGCCGCAGCCCGAAAGGACTGATACAGCCAAGACAGCCGTACAGGCCAGGACGGCCCATTTTTTTAATTTCACGATATCCCCTCTTCGCGTAGGTTAAAAAAACGTGTAATACAAGGTAACCAGTATGACCCCTGGCAGGCCGAACAGGCCGATGATGAGGCCTGTACCAACCGTAATCGGGACGTGCTGGAAACCAAAAAGATAGCCAAAGTGATTGACGCCGTACAGGACGATGAGCCCGACGACGACGTTGACCACTAAATGGCGCATAGGCGCCAGGATGAGCTTATGCACTAAGAACAGGACGAAAACGCCTGCGGCTATCCATAGATATTCCATAATACCCTCACATTTCCTGCCGATTGGCAACGGCACCAGCCAGGGTTGCTTCATCAGCATACTCAATGTCGCCGCCCATAGGAAGGCCGCGGGCAATGCGGGTTACGCGGATGCCGGCCGTCTTGATGAGGCGGGCCAGATATAACGCCGTCGCTTCGCCTTCCACGTCGGGATCCGTCGCCAGGATGACTTCCTTGACCGTCGTATTGCCCAGGCGCTGCAGGAGCTCGCGGATGCGCAGGTCTTCGACATTGACGCCATCCAATGGCGACAAGGCACCGTGCAGGACGTGGTACAGCCCATGATAATCGCCGCTGCGTTCAATGGCCTGGACATCCTGCGGCGTTTCGACGACGCAGATGGTCGAACGGTCGCGGCTGATATCACTGCAAATCGGGCAGGGGTCCTGAGACGACAAGTTGAAGCAGACCGAGCAAAAATGCATATTCTGCTTGGCATCGCGGATGGCATCGACGAATTCATCGACACGGCTGTTGGGCTGTTGAACGATATAATAGGCCAGCTTGCGGGCCGTCTTGACACCGATGCCGGGAAGGCGGCGGAACTGCTCGGTCAGCTTATCTAATGGCGTATCCATTAAAACATGCCCGGCAGGTGCATCCCGCCCGTGATTTTGCTCATTTCCTGAGCCATCATGTCGTCGACTTTCTTGTTGGCTTCATTGACGGCTGCGACCATGAGGTCTTCCAGCATTTCTGCATCTTCCGGGTCGATGATGCTCGGGTCGATGTGGACGCTTTCGACATTCTTTTCACCATTCATGACGATAGTCAGGACGCCGCCGCCGACGGTAGCTTCGACGGTGCGCTTCTTCAAATCATCCTGGAGTTTCTTCATTTCCTTCTGCATTTTCTGTACTTTCTTCATCATACCTTGCATATTTCCACCAAACATGTGCGTTTCCTCCTAATTTTCGTGTAAACTTATTTTTTATTTTCTATATATATATTACAGTCTCCTACGTTTTTAAGCAATGGTTCCAGGGCGGCTCTTTCCGCTTCATCCATATCGTCTAACGAAGCCGGCTGCCACGCCGTTTCATCGCCTGTCCCGCTGGCTTCCTGAGCCGGCGCAGGAGCTGGAATATCTTCGGTTTGTACTGGAGCTTTTTCTACGGCCTTTACGGGGGGCAATTCACTCTTTTTTTTTTCGTATCCCGAAAGTTCTGCATCGCCTTCCAAAAAGCCCTGCATGTGGTACGTGCCGCCCAGTATCTGAGATAAAGCGGCATCGGTGAATTTGAAGTAATCTTCCCGATTGGCCCGTTTCACCATGAAGGCCGTCTTAAAGGCGACGATGACCTGGCCTTCGCCGATGTAAACGACGCGGCCATTGCGGATACAGGACAAGACAGCTTTCTTCTTTTCCTTGTCGAGAATGGCACACATCTTTTTCCAGACGTCCTGGTAGGCTGCCGACTCGACGGGCCGTGCTGCCTGAACAGGCGGCGTTGCCGGCGCCTTGTTGTCGGCCGGAGCCGCGGCCTTTACGACAGGTGCCGCCGGGGCTAGAACTGCGGGCTCAACGGTGCGCACCGGCTGAGGGACTGGCGCTGCCGCTTCCCGAGCGGCCGGACGGACGGCCGGAGCCGGTTCGGGAGAGGTAAACTCATCTTCCGGGAAGGGGACCGCTTCTTCCGGACCATAAGCCCCGCTGTAATCTTCTTCCGGTACGGGGATGACGTCCGGCTTTGTGGCAGCCGCCGTCTTGGCTTTTCTCCCCGAAGCCTGGGGAGCCACAGCCGATATACTGATGGCAGGCGGCTGGGTCAGCTGCCGCGCTGCCATGAGCAGGCCCATTTCCACGGCAATGCGCGGAACCGGCGACGTCTTGGCCGTCAATAAGGCCTGCTGCAAAATCGCCAGGACCTGAAAAACACTATCTGCCGTCCATTCGCCGGACTGCCTGCGAAGTTCATCGAGGCAGTCATCATAGGCTGAAAGGGTATCCGACGAAGGCGCAGCCTGACAGAGCATGACAGCCCGCAGATGGGCCAGCAATTCCGTCAGGATGACCCGCGGCTCCTTGCCCATGTGGATGACGTCATCGACAGCCTTGATGATGACATCGCCTTTCCCATCGAAAATAGCCTGGGCCAGGGAAAACAGCCAGTCTTTGCCGATGAGGCCGAGTAAATCGCGGACGACGCCTTCGTCGATAGTGCCGCTCGTGTTGCTGACGCACTGGTCGAGCATACTCAGAGCATCGCGCATGCCGCCGTCGGCCTGGACGGCCAGGATATGAGCCGCACCCTTGGTCAGGTCGATCTGTTCCTGACCGGCCACGTAGAGCAGGCGCTTGGCAATATCGTCGCTGGTAATGCGCCGGAACTCATAGCGCTGACACCGCGACAGGATGGTCATGGGAATCCGTTCCGGTTCGGTCGTCGCCAGGATGAAGATGACATGGGCCGGCGGTTCTTCCAGGGTCTTCAGCA
>ERZ506905.562-NODE-562-length-12480-cov-7.16845_pt1 | contig 12480 bp, 16 predicted proteins | sample MGYA00513175_ERZ506905 | MGnify/ENA metagenome assembly ERZ506905
GATGAAATGGAATCGAGGCGCATGACGCCTTGGTGAGGCCCCGAAGAAAGCAATTTCGGAGGGTGTAAAACAAAACCCGCTGTCTGGTAAACAGCGGGTCTTGGAAAAGGAGATAGCGATGAAACTCACAATCACCTCGCTAATCTCTACTGACATCATAGCACACGGCTTTTTGCTGGACATCCCCGAAAGGTGGATTCTGGTGGGGCTGGTACTAGTTGTCATTAGGGTGACAAGACGGTAAGCGCAGCCGCAAGGCATTTGTGAACCGTTCGGGATCGTGTTGATAAAGCACGATCTCGCACTCTTTTTTCTACGGACAAGGTGGTTCTGCGTTAAATCGCAGGCTCCGAATCCACAATCGCCCGACAGGGGACCATTCCCCTACGGGTGAATTGTGTCCCCTGAAGGGTTTCTTTTAATCCTTAAGGAGGACATTATGTCGAACAACGTTAAAACGAGCACGAGTGAAGCCGCCGCCAACTGCGTAGCACTTCCCCAGGACTATCTGACTAAGAATTTGGTGATTTTTTACCTGTTCTTCCGACAGTGGACGGGTTCCGTCGCCATGACTCGCGCCGATTATTCGGACGGGATCAAGGACGGTACGCTGCCGCCTGACGAAGTGACGGCAAATTACGGCCAGAAGAGAGTCATCGACCCGAAGCATCTGAGAATTTTCGAAACGCTCAAAAAGCGCGCCGAAACGGTTCTGAATGACAATGGGTTGCCGTTCTGCAAGGGCTATGCCATTCCAGTCGACAAGGCCCAGGAAGTGGCGGATGCGATCAGAGTCATTGCCGAGGACTACAACGCCAAGCGCGATGAGTTCGTTCGGGACATGCCTCAGCGCTGTCAGGAATGGATCAATCAGAATCCGGCATTTGCCGCGAGAATGGTGGTCCCAAGTCCTGTCGTGATTGCAGAGCGCATCAATGCGGACTTCTCACTCTGTCAGTTCATGCCGGTGAACGCAACCATCGACAAAACTGGTTCTCTGAATCGAACTGTCGGCGGTTTGTTCGAAGAAGTGCTTCGCGACATTTCCAAGCGGTCAAAGTTGCTTCTCCATCGTTCGGTTGTTGGCAAGCAACCAGAGGATCTTTCTCAGAGAACCCTCTCGACCCTGAAGGTCATGCGTGAAAAGCTCACGAGTCTTCAGTTCCTCAACAGCGGCGTTCGTCCGTTGCTTGAGCTTCTGAATCGTCTTCTGGCGATCATGCCGACCAAGGGAAAATTCTCGACGTAGCAGTTCAACATCCTTTCGGGGGCGTTGGGTCTGATGTGCGATGAATCACTCCTCAATGAGGTCGCCACCGGTCGTTTGACGCTCGACCAATACATCAGCAATTCGTTTGGGACCACCATCATGCCGATGTCGAATCCTGATCCCGTACTGTTGAATGCAACGCCCGTTGCTTCGCAGCCCGAGACGGCTTCGATGTTTGTGATGACCCCGACTGCCGATGAAAAGGCCGAAGTGACTGCACCGACGAATGTTGTTGCAGAAACTGAGGCAACCGCAAAGGTTGAGGAAGTGGCCAAGGAAGCTGAAAAAGCCCCTGAAGCGACTGTTCTTGACCCGACCGGCCTTGATGATGTGGATTCCGTGCTGGCTTCCTTCTTCGGATCGCCTTCCGAAGATGCGAAGGTGTCCGAGTCCGAACATGAAGAATCGACTGAAGAGGTTTCGACCAATTCTGTTGAGGAAAACATGCTCGACGAAGATGTCCCGCCGGCCCCGCCCGTCATCCATCTCTCGGCTTTCTAACGAAAAGCTGTTCAACAACCTCCCGCGCTTGCGAGAACCTTCTCGCAAACGCGGGGTGTGTTCTCAATGGTGCGGGTTCCTTTTTGGAGTTCATAACCATGAGAATGCAATCTGACTTTCTTAAAAGCCTTCCCATTACCGCTGGCATTATCGGTAACAAGCTTGGCGTCGAAGTCTGCATAGGCAACTGTGCGAAGACCGACGGTCAAACCATCACGTTGCCTGCGACGCTCGATGAGCGCGACATCTCACGCAACGAACTATTGGGTTTCCTCATTCACGAGGCTGCTCATGTTCGCTTCACGAAGATGTTTAAGCACATCGAGTTGTCCAACTTGCTTGCACAGTGTCCCATTGCGTTTTCGTTGCTCAACTGCATCGAGGACGCACGCATTGAGAAACTGATTTGCAAGGAGTATGCCGGTGCGAGATTCCTCCTCGATCAGGCTCATGAATCGGCATTGGTCGAAATGTGCTCACCCGAGTACAAGTGGAATGCGCCGATCGCACTGGGGATGTACCTTCTGCTCCGCTGTGAACAGTCGTATCACCCGGAGGTCACGCCGACCACGGACGCCGTGCGCAACAAGTTCGTCCAATTCTTTGGCGAAGACATTGCCAAGGCTGTCGATAAGGAGCTCGAATGTTTCCCGAAACTGACATCCACCCGCGACGTAATCAAGTGCGTCAACCGCATCATTGCTCTCTTGCAGTCCAAATTGGACGACATGAAGCAGGATGCACAACAGGACGGACAGTCGGGTTCGGGGCAGGAGGACTCGGAAAACGACAAAGCCGGTGAACAGCAAGGTTCATCCGGCCAGTCCAATGCCTCTCAAAGCTCGGACGGCAGTTCTTCTCAACAGAACTCTGGCGACGGCAACAGTTGCGCAGGTTCTCAGGAAGGTTGTTCGGGTCAGGAGTCGAATGCAAATTCGTCTGCTGAATCCAATGATGGCGACGGCAATTCATCAAGCTCGGCTGAACAACAGCAGAGCGGGAAGAATGGCTCCGCCACTGCCGATGACAAAGCTGGAGCAGGCAAGAAGAAGGGCACAAAAAAAATCGAGCGGTCTCTTACAAGCACTTTGAGCAATCGTTGCCGCATCGACGAGTCGTTCGATTTGTCGAAGGCGATCCAGAAAAAGCTCAATGAGCTCAAGAAAGATGACCCCGATGCTGCAGGTTGTGGCAGTTCAAGCCCGACAACTTATGGCAAGGTTGTGCCGCCGATGACTTACATCCCGTCGATGGAAAATCGACAAACCTTGAAAAAGGGCAATGAAAGACTTGCAAGGGCGAAGATGGACAGCGTGGTCGCTCGCAGAGCGCTCCTCGGCATCCTTCAAGCCAAGTCACGCGAAGGTGTCTACACGGCCAATTCCGGACGGCGCATCCAAGTCTCGCGTCTATCTCGTTTGACGACGGGATCGACGAAGATCTTTGAGCGTCGCGAGGAAGTGCCGGCCATTGACACGTCGGTCAGCCTGCTCCTCGATCTTTCGGGTTCGGTGGGTAAGGCAGACGACATGGCCATCCGTGCTGCACTGGCACTGATTTATGCCATGCAGTCGATTCCAAAGACGAAAGCGGCGCTCACGGTTTTTCCAGGGTGCATCGGCCAAAGGGGAGAAGCGTGCGTCACGATGATCCCCTTTGGAAGCAAGCCGGAAAAGTATGCACACGGCATCGGCTCACTGACGTCTGGGGGAAGTACGCCGTTGGCGGAAACCCTCGTACAGACGTGTGTCGAGCTCTCCAAGCGACATGAGCATCGAAAGATCATCATCGTCGTGACGGATGGGTGTATCAATGAAAACGCAAGAATCATGCTTGCAAAAGTGGCCAAAAGCGGCATGACGCTCGTCGGCATCGGTGTAGGCCAACACTTGGCTTCAAATTTCTTCAGTGAGGCCTTCCCGATCAGTGCTGTTATCAAGGATTTTTCTGAACTTCAGAATGCCTTGATGAACATCAGCAAGCAGGTTCTTCTGCACAACAACTGAGACTCCTTTTCGAGTCGCGGTCTTTTCTTTCTTTAACCCCGTGGGGAAACGGATCCCCATGGGGGTGAAGTTCCCCGCATCTTCAACTATGGAGTTTCAAATGTTGAACTATCGTTCTTTCGCTCAGGTCATTCTGGTTGGTGTGTTGGGTCACAACGCCCAGGTCCGTCAAACCAAGTCTGGTTCCGCCATGCTCACCTTCTCGGTTGCCACCAAGTCGTCTGTCAAGCAGGCGACCGGCGGCTATCAGACGGTGACGACTTGGCATGACTGCCTGATGTTCGGTCCCCGCTCGGAAAAGCTCGCATCCGCCCTTCTCAAGGGAACGGTCGTGAGCCTTCAGGGCAGCCTCAACTATCGCGAAGTGGAACTGAAGAACGGCTACAAGGGCAAGACCTGTTCGATCCTCGTCGAGGACGTGCAGATTCTTGCAGAGGGCAAGGCTCAGGCTCCGGCTAGAGCTCAGGCCGCCAGAACTGCCGGTGCGCCCGCACAGGCTTCTGGAGCGCCGGATGAAGTGGTTTACGCCGCGTCTTCCGGCATGGTCTCCGAAGACGAGATCCCTTGTTAACTTCAAATCGACCGTAGGTCGATTGCCCTTTGGGGACGCATATCCCCGAAGGGGCATCACTGTGTCCCTTTTTTCGTTGATTCCCTTCAGGGGTTTGACATCCCTTGAAGGGTGCCACGCCTCTTGAAGGAATCGACTCAATTCTTTTCAAGAGAGTGAGAAAAATGTCACAGTACAAGATAGATGCTGAAGTGGTGTTGAAGGCGGCCTCCGGGCGTTGGGACGAAGTGTTGAGCAGTCTTGCTCCCGCACTCCGACCAGCACTCAAAGCCGCCCCTAACCACGTTGCCTGCCCGATCCACGGCGGAGAAAACGGCTTTAGATTCTTCAAGGACTATCGAGTGTCCGGCAGTTGCATCTGCAATACCTGCGGAGCATTTGACGGCATTCATATTCTGATGGCGGTCAACAGCTGGAACTTCTTCACTGCGTTGAAGGCGGTCAACGATTTTCTGCGGGTGCCGGAAGGCATCTCGCCGGAGTCTCAGATCGAAACAATCGACGGCAAGGTGACGTTCATCGGGATGAGCAAGCTCAAGAGCGGCAGTTCCTGTTTCAACGTCGTGCTGAATCTCCAAGACGGCACAGAGAGGAGACTTTGGGGCAAGGATCTGCAAAGAGCCTGCGCTGAATCCGAACTCGCCGTTGGAGATAACGCTCGTCTTTCTTTGCTCGGCACGCGTACGTTCACGTACAAAGGCCGGGAATGCCAGCAAAAGCTCTGGTCGGCAAGAAAGATGCCGTCGGACCGCGAGCTTGAGGAAAAGGCGCAGAAAGCCAACGATGAGGCACTTCGCAGAGCGAATGCCATCAACGACAAATGGATTTCTGCCAATCCTGTTCGCTCGTATGAGGCGTCTCAGAAGCCGCTTCTGACGTATCTGGCCAATCGCGGGATCACCCCTGCGAGAGGGTCCAGAATCCTCAGAAACATGCGCTTTCTGCCCGCTGAGACCTATGTCGATGAACACGGAAAGACTGTCGGGAAGTATCCCTGCATGGTCTGTGCGGTTCGTAACGTAGAGGGGAAACTCATCACGCTGCACCGCACCTACCTTACTCAGGATGGCGTGAAATTGGCGGGCTACGGTCCGGCCAAGAAGCTGATGGCTCTGCCCGAGGGTGAGACCATCAATGGGGCCTTCATCAGTTTTGGTGAAGTGAACAAGGAAGACGGCATTCTCTGCATTGCTGAAGGGGTCGAAACTGCTCTTTCGGTCGCAGTGGCTACTGGTTATCCGTGTGTCTCCTCCATCTCTGCGCATGGGATGACTGCTGTCGAACTGCCGAAAGTCGTCAAGGCTGTCTTTATCTTCGCGGATAGGGACAAGTCGCAGACTGGGCAGAACGCAGCAATCAAACTTCGAGACCGTCTCCTCGAATCCAGGATTCCGTCAGTCATTTGTCTGCCGAGTCCCGACATGCTCGTGTTGAATGAAAAGGGGGTTGATTGGAACGACGTCATCAGACTTCGTGGACCGTCGGCCTTTCCTTTCTATCGCGAGCTCACGTGTGAATCTTTCTAACTGAATTCTTCAGGCAGGACGCTTCACTTTCATCATCAACCCAAACGGGAAGATCCAACTTCCCGTAGGGAAGATGGGTTTTCCTCGCTGGGCAACTTCCAAAAAGGAAAACCAAAATGTCGTTCAATACGAATCATCATGACTACTCCAAGCTTCTCGCAAACCTTTCGGCACGTCTCGAACGTTGCTTGAAGGCCGAACCGGAAGTGGATCATCGTCATGAACTTGCGCTCATCAGTGCTGAAGCGCAGATCATCAACCGCCATCTCCTCGATCAATTCATCGCGAGCCTCGACAACGAGGACTCCGAAGACTTGGCCGAAGCGAGCAATGCGGCGGGCAGACTGGCTCACATCGCGTACAACCATACGCTCAAAGCCTGAAGTCCGACTCTTGTCGAAACCGTCTTTCGTCGTCCCATGGACGACGGGAGACGTATCAAGGGAGATTGATGATGCAATGCACTGGTGCAGTAGCAATCAGAGAATCCGTTCGAGATTTTTCGAACGAACTTCTCAGGCTTGAAACCGATCCCTGCCGCATCGAACGCGTCAAAACGCTTGCGAACCAAATTCGCAATCTGATTTTGCACGCGTCCGTTAACAGGGAACCGCTCTTGGATGAGGCTCGATGTTGCGCAGAAATGCTCAACCGTTTGAGCCGACTCAAACGGAGGTGAGGAATGGCGATACGTTCATTTCTGCACCCTGGTCTGGAACGGTTTGCGAGAACCGGAGACACCTCAGGCATCGTGGCACAGCACGCGCCGAAGCTCAATCAACTGCTCGCGCAGTTGTCATTTAGCGGCGGTTCGTCTCTACACCTGAAACAGGTCCCCGGTTTTCACTCGGTCAAGCTGAAATTTCAAACCGAACTTTATGCGGTCAAGGTCAACGCAAGCTGGCGTCTGATTTTCCGGATTGAAAACGGTGAGATTTGTGATTTGGATTATGTCCAGTATCACTAACCCAATAGAGAGAAGCTGCTGATTTTGCAGCCGATCTTTGTTTCGAACGCAATTTCATGCGTTCGACCCGCGCAAGCGGGGATCCTTCTTGTCAACCCTATGGGGATGCTTTCCCTGTAGGGATTGGTATCCCCTTCCATTGGAGATAGCAATATGAAAGAAGAACTCTACCGTGAGTTCGAGCGCGTTTGTACGCTCTTCTTCGAAGATCTGGACAGATTTGTCCAAGCTTCCGAAGCGGAAGTCAAACCTATGCTGTTCGACGACCTGCGTCGTCTGACGCCTCTGGCTCAGGACGAGTACGGCAAGCGTGATCCTGTTTTTCTCAAGCAGCTTCGCAACCGCCTGCCGCCCGTCGACGTGAGTCACGCCCTCTGGGATCGACTGATCTGGGATTGCCATTTCGCCGAGGCTCTGCTCGATCAACTTGACAGCCATCCGGTTGCCAAGAGGATTGTCGAAGAGTGCCGGCAGAAGGCTAGAACAGCTGTCGATGCCATCGACGCCGCTGGTTACGGTGCGATGGAAGAGTTGGAACAACCGTTCTTCCGAGTGCCTTGAAAACGAGGCAACGATGCCGCTCAGACGAGCGGTAGTCGTCATTCCTATCCACCCTGACGGGGACATCAATCCCCGCACGGGCATGGTGTCCTCTTTTCTTTTTGGAGAACATCATGGTTCAAGTGGACTTTTGCAACCCTGCCAACAACGAGACGCCTTTAGCGTCACTCTCATTTCTCGTACATGCCCATCTCGAAATCATTTCGGGCTGGGTTGAGGACTTTGAAATGGGCGCTGTGGCGGCTGCAAAGAAGTCTGAGGCATTCGATGTCGCACTCAATCACGATTGCGATTGGGAAACCTACGACGCGATGCAGGTAGATTGGAGCTTTGCAGAAACCATCCTCAAAGCTACGTCCGGTCTGAAGCTAGGTGATTCGCTCATCGAGCGTCGGCTTCGCGACGATCTCATCGCGCTCGCTGCTTTAGTGCGCGTGATGACGACGTTCTTCGAAGTCGTATCTGCCGACATTGCCGCCTACATTCACGACTGATTTTTTTGTTCAACCCGTTGGGGCCACATCCCCGACGGAGATGCGGCCCTCTTTTCCAGGAGTCGCATCATGGGTTACTACTCGGATGTTTCACTCGTCCTCAAGAAGGACGACTTTCCCAGACTTCAAGCCCTTTCTTCCGTATGCAAAAGCGACTACGTCGCCTATGCCGATGACGTCAAGACGTTCACGCGTCGGGACGGGAAGGACTGGGTTCAATTGATCTGGGACGCTGTCAAATGGTATCCGGAGTTCGATGAGGTCAAGGTCATCCAAGACTTCATTGCCGGCGTTCCGCATGAACTCATCGTGCGCGGCGAGGACGGCGATCTCGATCATGAGAACTCGACCAGTCTTCCCGACATGTTTTGGGCTTAACGACCAAAGCAAATTTTTCAACCCTTATGGGGACATCAATCCCCGTGCGGGCGAGATGTCTCCTCTCTCTCTTTTGGAGGTATCTCAAAATGTCTGAAGTCGTTGCTGAAAGCGTGCAAACGCAATCCGACGGAACGCTTTGGGCCATCACGGTGCAAACGGTCGACGAAGGTGATTTCGGTTTCGAAGTTGAGTCTCAGGTCAAAGACCCGGATTCGATTTCGTGGAGGTCGCTCGATGTCGTCGGCCCCTTCACACGTCTCGTAGAGGCGATTGAGGAGGCCGAACGTCTGTACCGAGGGCACAAGTTGCTACTCGTTTAACTTATCACCCCTTGGGGAACATGTTTCCTCATCGGGGCAGGTGTTCCCCTTTTTTTATTCTCTTAAAGGAGAGCACTATGCTTGATATTCAGTACATCCGTCACGATGCAACTCGTACACGGAAGATTTACGTTCAATATCAGGATTTCTTCGACGAAACTGCAATGCAGGATGTCGTGTACTTCGGCCTTCGAATCTACACGCACAACGATTCTGTTGCAGAGATCTTTGGTGTTGAGACGGCAAAAGACGACGGAGTTGTGCGTGCAGCTCATCTCGAAGCCCTTCGCAGAGGGGATCACGTCTTCTTCATGGAGTTTGGTCGCCATTCCGGTGACTGGTTTAGACTTCATCAGACGCGACCGACTCGGAGTTGGGATTCAGCGTGCTGTGGCATCTGCATCGTTCCTCGCGACAAGTGGCTCGATGCCATGCCCCGCAAGACGTATGCGAAGACATTTGTCTTCAAGACGCTTTGCAACGCGTTCAATGAGCGCGTGACGGGCATTCTCAATGGCTGGGTCTATGAAGCTATCGTAACGTTTGAAGATGGCGATTCGTTCTCAATGGCAAACTTTCTCAGTCCCGAAGAAGCTCTTGAATGTGCGATGTCCGAGTATCCGGACATCAAGTATTCCGAGTGGGATTTCGAGTGCGAGCAAGTCTACCGGTTGGCAACGAAAGCAACTTCTCTAGCGGCTTAAGTGGCCAAGGGAGAGGTTGACACTGTCGCCATGTGATTCAGTTCGCAAGAACTGCCTGCTCAAAAGGCGCACACTTCCCGAAAGGGCGGTGATGCGCCTTTTGGCGTTTTTGGGGACCGCTGCGTTAAAGTCCTAGATCCCAATGATCGTTGTATAGCCCGACCCAACCTCTGCCCTTTTCGTGGTAAGGAACGGCCTTAAGTTTTGCCTTCTGTTCTTCAGATAAGAATTCACCAGTCAAAATGTCCATCGGCAAAATGTAGTCAGCCCACTGTTGCATGGCATTCATACGTAAATCAAGAAAATCATCACGTAGATAGGACCTGACAGTGGCATTGTTGCTAACTGCGTGCATGAGTGCTGTCTCAGCGACTTCAAACATAACGTCGTTACGCACAGCCCAATTTCGAAAGTTTGTTCTCATGCCGTGAAGACAAGTGGGCGTTTTAGTCATTAACTTCCGTACATTTTCACTGTGGAGTTTGTTGCCGCAGTCTCGCTGAAAAATTAGGTCCTTTGTCGTTTTGTTGATTTTTCGAATCTCGTTGATTACCCAGAGTGCCTGCTTGGATAGTGGGATGACAAAGGGGTCGCCGACTTTGAATTTTTTCCTTTCTTTGGGCAAAGTAATGGTCTTGGCTTCTAAATCAATTTCTTTCCACGATAGCCCGCAACATTCATTCGCACGACAAACGAGCAATGCTGTCAACATGATCATTAGAGGTTGTAAAGACCTTGGAAACCACCAATGCCAAACAGCTGCGAGCTTAAGTAAATGACGAAGGTCATCATTGCTAGTATGACGGCGATGTTGAGTTTCATGAATTTTCACATATGGCGGAAGATACATGTCGAGGTTGTATTTATAAGTTGCTGGATTATCGCCTGTGTAGTAGCCTTGTTGTTTAGCGTAGCCAAAAATCAATTCTAAAACCAAACGCATTTTAAGGGCGGTTGGAGGGATTCTGAACCAAAGAGGTTTTAGACATCTAAGAATATCCGCTGTTTTAATTTCAGAAATTGGCATTTTTCCTAATACGGGCATTAGGTACGTATAAGGCATGTGCGTGTATTTGCGCTTCGAGTTGTCTCCGTGAAGTTGTTTTGCATTAAGAATGTCCGGTAATATTTTGTCGTAAAATTGTTTAAATGTTAACTGTTTTTGCTGAACATCTTTAATGGATTTTTTTTGTTTTTCTTTGGCGAACTTGGGGTCAATGCCTTTGGCCAACAGTAGACGACATTTTGCGACTTGCTCACGTGCTTGAGAGACGGTTAAATCTTCAAATTTTCCTAACGTAAGCTCTTTGCGACTGCCATTCAGTGCATACTTGAACGTGAAGTATTTGCTGGTTGCACTTCTGACTCTAAGGTAAAGATTGGGCTCTATCAGGTGTCTGCCTGCGGGCAGACTCTGCATTTGTTTTTTCGTAAGCATGGAACCTTGTCCGTGTTTTCGGTTGAAGAGTTCGAAGGCTCACAGAGGAGAAGATGGCCTCCACTTTGGCCTCCACGTGTTCCAATCATGACGCAAACATGACCCGAACAGATAAGGACCACAATAGAGGTAAAAAGCCTGTCTCACAACCAAAGGCGAACACCAACCGAACACGTAGGAGGGGTACAAAGTTCGAAGATGCTGTACTCTTCGAGAATCGGGTTGTTGACTATGCCAAAGGTTCTCTTACGGGAAGCTGGGGTGATGTCTGGGGTAAGGCGCTAGAGGCACAAGGGAAATGAGGGTGCTATGAATTGTGCATGTCGAATATCGGTTTTGGAAATAGGGTGAAACGGGAGGTTTTTCAGGGTTGCCCCACAAATTGCCCCACAGGAAATCGCCTTCGAACCTGTTTCGTTGTAGTTCCCTTCGACTCCTTGTGAGGGGGCACTTTGTGGAAAAAAAACAACAGCCTGCCATCTGGCAGGCTGTTGTTTGTGCAGATCTTGGTTAAATGAAGTCGAACTCGTTGACCTCATGACGGCGGGCTAAGGTCTGCGCTTGGCATTCTCTGATCATCTCGTCTTGGAGTTTTTGCGTTAAAGCCTTGGCTCTAGCAGTTTTCCAGTCACGAATTTGCCCAATGGTCCAATGCGCTGCTTGGCCCCTGTATTCATAGGGTGGAGGCAAAATCTTCTGTTTGACCCAACGCCACAATGCTGTCTTACCGATGTTGAAGGTTGCCATCATATCCTCAGCTTTGAGGTCGATGTGCTCCGGAGCAGTGTTGATGTCGTAGGCTATCCCTTCTTTGATTGTCATTTAGCCCTCTTGTAGGTTCGTTGAAGTTCTGATAAACAAAGCTTAAGGCGAATACAAAATAGAGTTGGCGCACTAGAAAGCAACTTTTCCTACCTGACGCGCATTTTTGTCTTTTCAGACTTCCTAGAATGAGGACATTTGACTTTTCCACGTCTTCAAAAATGCAGCTTCGATATGTTTTATGTGCGGCGATTTTGGCTACCTGTGTCAGCACGGCCATTCATGCCGAAATCATCCATGGGCGAGTTGACCGTGTGATTGATGGCGACACCTTGCAGGTAATTACCGCTGATGATGAAATTCGCGTTCGGATTCGTGGGATTGATGCACCTGAAGCAGATCAGGAGTTTGGAGGCGAGGCACGCATCGCTTTAGACAAGTTGGTCAATGGCAGGGCTGTTATTTTAAATACGGAGCAGAAGGACCGTTACGGGCGCATCTTGGCTTCTGTAGCTGTAAATGGCTACGATGTAGGGTTGTTCATGTTAGAGCGCGGCTATGCCTGGTTCTATGCTAATTATGGGCTTCAGATCCCATCAGAGTGGCGGTACGCTTACAAAACAGCTGAGGCCGATGCCCGCGCTGGCCAGATAGGGCTTTGGCAGTCGTCTGGAGCTGTTCCACCATGGGCTTGGCGCAAGAGCAAACGGGAAGCTGACAAGACTCTGCAACAGGAACATCGTGAAAGTCTGGAAGGAATTACAGAAGAGCTTCAATCCAATCTTCATACGCTTGAAACCAATCTTGCCGATTTGAGAGATCAATTCTTTTCTGACAATGTTGATGTTAGTGAAGAAGATAAAGCTATTGAAAAGAAGCCAGATGAACCTATTCAATGGTGGGAACTTTTTGCTAGGCTAGGAGCCCAAAATCTCGGACCGGTTGGCTGTATAACCAACCGGTTCCTTATTTCTTGAGG
>ERZ506905.564-NODE-564-length-12438-cov-5.59913_pt1 | contig 12438 bp, 9 predicted proteins | sample MGYA00513175_ERZ506905 | MGnify/ENA metagenome assembly ERZ506905
ACTATTATTATACGCTATTTCTCGTCAAAAATCAACCATTTGTTGTGACAGAGCCAAAAGATATTAACGATACAAGCTCTAATACGATGTGCAAAAGAGAATACTCCCAATGTATAAAAAAGAATGGACCTGATTGATCCTCGTGAAAGAGGGCATCCACTTCATTCACCTGTTGGGAGGAAAACAGCATGACGGATTTGGGGATGATGACGGGCAAGGCCGCACTTCGCCTCGCCAAGGAAGAAAGCGGCCTGACCAGAGATGAGATAGCGGAGCGCCTTGGCGTGTCACATTCAGTCACCAAGCGTTACTTCAATATAAACGATACGTACATGCCGAGCTTGGAAATGATCCCTCGATTGTGCTTGGCTTTGGGTAACGACATTTTGATGCGTTGGCTGGAGGCTCGTCTCCAAGGCGGAGAAAACTTTTCGCGGGAGGAAATAGAGGAGGAGATGGTGCGCGCGGCGAATGCATTTGAAGAGTTGCGTACCCTCGTGAACGAAGATCCACCTCCTTCCGTGCGGGACATGCAGCACGCCGTCAACAGGCTGATTTTGGAATTGGGGTGCATTCAAGAGATATTGTCCGGGCATTCCTTGCACAGGAACAGAGGGGCCTTGCCACTATGCCCTTGGTGGAAGTTCTGGAAAAAATAACAAAGAAAAAGGGACGCCCATAGCGTCCCTTTTTCTCCGTCCCCCATTGATTAGCTCTGTTAAGGTGGGCATCCCTTTACCTTATGAACAAGCTTATCGTGCGGGCCAGTTTGATCTCCTCCACGACGGGCGTAGTGAGCTTATCCACGGTGAGGGATGTCAGCGCTTTCCTCCGAAATAACGGACACACAGGATGGTCATGTCGTCCGAGGCAGTGTTGCCGTTGACATGGACGGACACATCGTCAAGCATATGCCTGAGCACACTGGCCGGTTCCCGTGATGGTGAGGAGGCGAGGGCTCGGAACATCGCTTCGTTGGAATAGACGTCGCCTTCCGCGTTCATGGCCTCGTTCACCCCGTCGGTGTAGAGGAAGAGGGTTTCGCCGGGCCGGACCACGGTGCGAAGCAATGTATAGTTCATGCCTTCCATCGCGCCGACCACAGGCCCGCTGATGCCTTTGAGCCATGCCACGCCGTCGTCGCCGAGCCGAAGCGGGGGATTGTGCCCGCCGTTGGCGTAGAGCAGTTCTCCGGTATCAAGATCGAGCACGCCGATAAACAGTGTGACGAACATGCACTTGGCGTTGTCGCGGGCGAGGTTTTCGTTGACCTCGGCCATGAGGTGCTCCGGCGAGGGGTGGGAACCCGCCCTAGATCGGATAAGGGTCAAGGTCATGCTCATGAACAATGAGGCGGGCACGCCCTTGTCGGACACGTCCCCGATAATGAAGCACAGGTGCCTGTCGTCGAGCATGAAGAAGTCGTACAAGTCGCCGCCCACTTCCCGGGCCGGGACGAGGCTCGCCGCCAGTGAGAACCGCCCGGCGGCCACGTCCGGGGGCAGGGGCTTGGGCAGGAACCCCATTTGGATTTCGGTGGCGGCGCTGAGCTCACCTTCGAGGCGTTCGCGGCTGGACGTGGCCTCCATAAGCTCACGGACCCGTGACCGGAGGGTTTTATCCATGAACATCAGTGAATTGGCGAGGCTGGCGATTTCTCCGCCGTGTTTGCCGTCGGCGAGGGCGGCGAGCAGGGGCGTTGGACGCGCGTCCTCCATGAAATCCTGTTCAGGGAGCTTGCGGGCGTAATCTCCGAGTTTCGCCAGCGGTGAGGTCAGCCGCGTGACCATAAGAAGCGCCACGGGCAGGATGAACAGCGTAGCGGCGAGGATGGCCGCGATGAGCAGAAACGAAAGCTGTTTGCCGGGCGCGCTGGCTTCGTCGGTGTAAACGACGCCTGTGACATACCAATCGAACGGCTTGACATGGCGCACGAAAAGCAGGGCGTCACGGGACGGCGCGCGCTTGATCAAGGACCTGATCGATGTTTCAACGGGATTTTCCGGTGTTTTCGAAGCATTGCGGATATCGGCGATAAGAGTGTTGCCTGTTTTGGGATTGATGCCGGAGAGGGTGGTGTTCATGCCTTCCGGCCCGATTACCGGGGTACCTTTGGAGTCCGTGACGAACAGAAAACCCGAGGGCCCTATCCGTTGTTTTCCGAATTCGTTTTGGAGTTCCCGGATGCTGTCTTCCTTGAGCCGCTGCTGGTGCTCGTCGAGCTTGTCGATGTTGGCCCACAGGCCCACGAGCAGCCCTCCCTTTCCGGGAAGGTACAGGTGCGTTCCGTACAGCCGCTGCTTTTTGTCTCCGGCGTCCCACTGGACGAAACAGGTTGCGGGGAGGCCTTTTTCCGCGAGGGCTCGCATGGTGGGGCCCACGGGCCGGTCTTTGATGTCGCGGAGGAGGTAGGGGTTGTCGTCTTTCTTCAGATCGCCGCGCACGAGTTTGATCTCGCCGCTTGGGTCGATCGCCATGAGGCTGATCCCCTCGGGCAAGGGGAAATTTTGCATGATCTTAAAGCGCTCAGATGGATCATGCACCAGCGTGGTGATGAGTTTCGCCAGCCAGCTGAGGTTATGCTGGAGCGCGACGGCCTGATCCGCTTTGCTGCGGAACAGGATCTGGTAGCGATCCATCACGTTGAATGTCGCAAGGGCAACGGTATTCACACTGCTCCGGCGCTGCTCCTCCAGCATGGTTTTTTTCACGCTATACATGGAGAACAGGCCCACTCCGACAGCGAGCAGGATCAGCGACCCGGCGACGAGCAGTACCAATTTGTTCTTTGTGGACAGGATCATCGTTCGTCTCAGGGCTGGTTGCCACGGGCGCGCGCCCGCCTCGCCGGGTCGCCCCGATCCGGCGTTCTTTGTCTAACATCCTTTTCTTCGGGAAGGAATACGCGTTGCGCACCTGGAAAGGAAACCCCATTCATTTTCCGTTCCACGCCGATGCATGGAAAAGACCGCATCCAAAAACACGGGCTCCGGAACACATTGGAATCTATTGTCCCTGCACACAAGTGTCAAACAGTGATGATTCCCTGTCCGGCGTTTTGGAATCCCGTGTCCGTTTTTTCCGTCTTGCTCTTCTTCCTCTTCCCTTTCACTGCCGGATGGTTGGGGAAAACGGAGCCAAGGAAATCGGGCGCTTCCCGTCTTTCAGGAACATTTCGGCCTTATCGGTAGAACTGTTGCGCAGCAGGGGAATCTGTGGCACCACCGGAACCCGTTCTGAAAGAGACGCAGGAACACCGGGAGTCCGATGTCCGGCCCTCCCGGGAGACGGCCCCGGAAGGACCTGTCCCGGCGCATTAATGAAACGCCGCCATCGCAGCAGGAAGGAATGGCGTGGACGCATGGCTCGACTGGATCGGTTTTCTGTGTATTGCCCTTGTCGCAGGATGGTTCTTTTTCCGCAAACAGATGGCGGAAAACGAACTTGCGGAGAGGGAAGAGGACGCACGGAAGAACGCTCCGCTTTTCTCCTCGGGCGAGGGGCTTTGCGGGCAGGAAGGGGATGACGGTGATGGCGATGGAGACGGGGATGGGGACGACTGAGCCCCGGCAGGCTTCGGCGGATCGCTGCGCGGCCCGACCAAGAAGTTTTTTTGAGCCAACAGAGTAGGGGGCCCAGGCAAGCGTCCTGCATCCCTCAACACAACGAAGGCCCTCCCGGGCTGTATCCGAGAGGGCCTTTGCTGTTTTTCGCACGTCAGAAATCGCTATTCGCGCTCAAGCCCTTTCACGTCGATGCGGTATTTGCGGATCTTCGACCAGAGGGTACTCGGGTTGAGGCCGAGGAGTTCGGCAGCGCCGTCCTGTCCGGAGATTTTGCCGTTGGTGCGGTTGAGCGCCTTGATGATATAATTGACGGTGACCTCGTTGAATGTCTGGAATGGTTCCGCATTGTCCTTGTTCCGCTTGCTGTTCGGCTCCTGCTTGCTCTTCGGGGACGGGAGGTCAAAAGCGCGGTCGGAAGAATTTTCGGAAAGGATGTTCAGGAAATTATCGATAAAGACAGGCTGGATGCAGGAACAGATCTCGAGATGTTCTTGCGTATAATTGTCCACACCCATCGATATCACAACCATAGTAACGCTCGTTTCCCTCAGCATGTTAAACTTCAAGGGAATGTACACGGCCGATGTATCCGTCTTGTAGACAGAGCGGTGCACGTCGGCGTACGCACAGGTTTCGTGCCCGGTAAAGATTTTTAGATTGCAGGCGCCTTCGCTGAAAAAGTGTTTTTCAGTCCTCAACCGGGTCATGCTTTCCGGAGAAATGGCGAAATGGTCATTGATATTGATGGCGGGTGTTTTGTTGCATTCGGCCAGTTTTGTAATGGAACCTTCCACTGATCGGAAAATGAACAAGGAGGAAACGGGCATCATCATAGAGAGGAATACCGCCGCCCTCTTCACGAAGAAGTCCAAAGACGCATCGGACAAAACAGAATTAATGAACTTTTTGAAGATTTCTTCAGGCGAGTACCTCATGGCTCAACCTCTTCCCCTATGCGCTATGTATTTCCTCCATTATAAGATAACCAGCTTGAATGAACGTAGAAATACGTTTTTTACCCGTCTGGTCACGTTCCGGAAGGGAACGATGGAGGAGAAAGATTATTCTTTTCGTTTTATAATAGACGGAAAAGAAAAACCATCTTTTTCCGTTTTTGTTTTATAAAGCGATATAGGAGGACTATTCTCTTTATAGAGGCATATACAACGCCATAGCGTCGGATAGTTACTCGTTTGTCTTTGCAAAGTGATTTTCTGTAGAGAAAAATCGTTATTTTAACGTTTCTTCCTTTTCCGAAACCATATTTTTCTATCTTGCGATAATAATAAGATTATTCCATATGCATTGACAAAAACAAGTAGGAAAGGGGCAAAGAGCGAAGCGTTCGTAAAGGCAAAAAACAATGCGGAGGGCAGTGTTTTTTGCGTTCATATTTCGAGAGCCTCTACCTCTTGGAGCATGTGTTTCTAGAGGGTTATTTCAACGGCACAGTGGAACTCCATAGAGGTGTTTGCCAAATCAGCAACGGCCGTTTTCCCGCGTTCATGTTTATGTGCCCGGGGAGATGTTTTCAGCCGAGAGTGTGAAACCGCGCGATCTCGATCGTGCTCCGCAAAGATGTAAAAAAACATCAACTCGCCATAAATCGAGTAAAAAATCGTAAAAAATGCCATGTAAAGTCTTAATGCGTGTATTGATACTTTACATGGCATTTTTGTGGTGGGAAAAGAAGTATCTCGTTTTGAGGGGTACAGAGCAAAAGCCGGTTGATCCGAAGATCAACCGGCTTTGTTTTCAGCGCCGGAAGCGCGGGGTTTCAAGGGATTGCCGGAGGGCGCGGAACGCGTCCCTCAGCGGCGGCTCACTTTATGAAAGGGTTTACGGCAGCATCCACTGCCAAACGGTGGCCTGAAGGTAGGTCAACACGCAGATGAACAGGGTCATGGCGATGCTGTGCCCGAGGGCGAAGCGGAAGAGGTTGCCTTCCTGCCCGATCATGCCGGTGGCGGCTGTGGCCACGCTGATGGACTGGGGCGAAATCATCTTGCCGGTGACGCCGCCGGAGGAGTTCACGGCTACGGCGAGTTCGGGGGGCATACCCACGGCCTGCGCGGTGGAGCGCTGCATACCGCAGAAGAGGGCGTTCGACGAGGTGTCGGAGCCGGTCAGGAACACGCCGAGCCAGCCGAGGATCGGGGCGAAGAACGGGAACAGGCTGCCGGTCTTGGTGAAGCCGATGCCGAGCGTCGTGCTCATGCCGGAGTAGTTCATGAGGAAGGCCAGGCCGAGGATGGTGGCGATGGTCAGGACGGGGAAACGGAGCTGGTAAATCGTGGAGAAGAAGCAGGCCACGGCCTTGCCGAAGCTGTACTTGGGCATGAAGGGCACGGCGAAGAAGCCGGACAGCAGGATGGCGGTTCCGCCCGCGGAGAGCCAGCCGAACTTGAAGAATGCGGCATAGGGGGTTTCGGCGGGAACGACGGGCACGGTGCGGCTGACCATGCCGTCAAGCATGGGCCACGCGAAGCCCTTGGTGGCGATGCTGCCGCTGATGCCGTCGAGGAACGCCTTGAACTGCGGCAGGCCCCAGAAGAACACCATGACCGCCAGGATGATGAAAGGCACCCATGCACGGATGACTTCACCGAAGGAGTAGCCCTTGCCGGTCAGCACGGTGGGCTTTTCGCCCTCGAAGCGCCAGATGGTGGCGGGCTTCCAGAAGCGGAGCAGGACCACGAGGCCGACGAGGGTGATGATGGCGGACATGATGTCCGGCAGGGTCGGGCCGTGATAGTTTGAGAACACGAACTGCGAAATGGCAAAGCAGAGGCCGGCCACGAGGATGGCGGGCAGGACTTCGAGGCTGCGCTTGAAGCCGCACATGGTCACGCACAGCCACAGCGGCACAATTACGGACAGGAAGGGAAGCTGGCGGCCTACGATGGCGCTGATGAGGTTGGGATCAAAGCCGGACACCTGCCCGGCCACGATGACCGGGACGCCGATGGCGCCGAAGGCGACCGGGGCGGTGTTGGCGATGAGGCACAGCCCGGCGGCGTACAGCGGGTTGAACCCGATGCCCGCGAGCATGGCTGCGGTGATGGCTACGGGGGTGCCGAAACCGGCGGTACCTTCAAGGAAGGCGCCGAAGGCGAAGGCGATGAACAGTGCCTGAAGCCTGCGGTCATCGGTGAGCCGGGCCAGCGAATCCTTGATGATCTCGAATTCGCCCGACTCCACGGTCATATTGTACACCCATACCGCCGTAATGACGATCCAGACGATGGGGAACAAGCCGTTCGCCATACCGTAGGCGACGGAGCTCACCGCAGTGCCGAAAGGCATCCCCCACAGAGCCACGGCCAGCACAAACGCCACGGCCAAGCCCACAATGGCGGCCACGTGGCCTTTTGCGCGACGTATCGCCAGCATGTAGAAAAGTACCATCAAAGGAATAGCCGCAGAAAGTGCAGAGAGTACCACGCTCCCCGCCGGATCATAGACCTGTGTCCACGCCATACAAACAATCCCCCGCTGCACTAAACGTTCAAGAAATGCATCCGTGATATCAAAAGTCGTCATATCCCAGATGCCAGTACGGAATAAAACCTATAGAAAACTTTCATTGAGAAAAAATAAGGGTTGTGTCAATGCATTTTTATTCATTGAATAAACAATCTGCGGCGTGATGAAATGTATTTTTTGTTTTTCTTGATGCAGTGTCTGTTTTCAACGCATCATGACAAAATGGAATAATCCTTTTCACTCCTTAATGTCGACATTGTAACTTGTGCAGAAGAGGACATATACGCAAGGGATGGTCGATCATGCAGATTGTCCAAGCGTTGCGCGGGCGCAGGCTCTCGTGAGCCCGTGCTTTTCCGGTATCGGAAGGAATGGGAGGGTGTAATTTTGCCGGGCATGGTGGAATCTCTTTCTTGATGATTCCCGTTTTTTCCACTTCCAGCAGGTTTCTTTGCCTTGGGGATGGGGAGAAGATCAAATGCCGCTGAAGCGGCCTGACGGACGGTGGAGTGTTATAAAAATAAACGTAATTAATGAGTTGCCATTACTCGTATCCGCTGGCGGCAGTGCGCCAGAGCTCATGGGCACGTTCGCGGAGACGGAGGGGCACCTTCTTTTTTACAGTACTGGATGCCTCATAAACCCGAACGTGCCAGCCCGCATCATGAACGGAAGGAATGGGTATTGTATGGAAAAGGAATGGGGCGGCATTATTGCGGATAACAGGATATGCCGGACATGCAGGCATTCCTCTCCGCCTCAAGTGCACGGGAGATGGTGGCCTTGCTTGCCGGGATGAGGGCAAGAATATTTTTTTGGAGGGCTCCCGACTCATAGAGTGTTCCCTCATGCAAAGGAATGAAAGGTTCCTTGTGTTTTTCCTCATTGGTTTCCCCAAAATGGTTTTCCACCCGTGCGGAAGAAGAACCCCTTAACCTTGTTGGCAACGGAGTAGAGGACGCTCGCATTGCAGAGCGTTTCCTTTGCGAAGCGTATATCCCATCCGGCGGAGAAGGTTCTTCGCGGCGGTCATGACGTGTTGCCTGTTCCGGGCGCAGCTTTCTTAAAGGAAGAGGCTGTCGGCTTATCCGTGTTGCTTTCCGGAAGAGACGGGCTTTGAGGCTCCCGGTTACGCCGGGACGGAGGGGCGGTTTTTGAGCTGAAAAAGGTGGCGTCTTTTGGAAAGGCGTCTATGCCGAACCTTCCGGTGTCCCGTCCGGATCGGCCTCTGCGCCGGAGGCCGTCATGAGAGCCTTTCGCTTGCCAGCGCTTCCTCGCCGCCGGGGAGGAGCTTGAGCCATGCCTGCGCGGCGGAGGACAGGACGGCCCCGCGTCTCCAGACGAAGGCGGCGCGCCAACGGAGTTCCTCTTCGTCGAGAAGGGCGATGTGGATGTTGGGGAGTTCCCGCCGTTCGAGTTCGAGGCGGGGAAGGAGGGCGACGCCGATGCCCGTCGCCACGAGGGTCATGATGAAATCAAGCTGGCCGCTGCGCAGGCACTCATTGAGCTTCAGCCCGCGCTGGCGGCAGACGGCCTCGATGCGGTCGTTGAGCAGGAAACCCTGCTCGAAGCCGATGAAGGCGTTGTCTGCCAGTTCATCCATTTTGAGGCGTTTGCGATCGGCGAGGGGATGATCCGGGGGCATGATGACCATGAGCGGTTCGTCCCGAATCTGGAGCCACGAAAAATTCGGCGGGACGGGGAGGAGGGTGACGGCAAGATCGAGATCCCCCGAAAGCACCATCGGTTCCAGCGAGGCGCAGCCCTGTTCCTGAAGCGAGATGTTGATGCCGGGGTAAAGCTGTCGGTATTTGGAAAGCAGATCCGCGAACAGGATGCCGCTGGCGACCGGGGGAAAACCGATGCGGAGCACGCCTTTTTCGAGCTTGTGCAGGGCGGCGACGTCGGCTTCGAGCGCCTCGAATTCTTGAAGGATGTTGAGGGCCCGGCGATAAACGATTTCTCCCTCGACGGTCAGCCTGACGCCGTTGTTGGCCCGCTCGAAGATGCGGACGCCAAGGCGATCCTCCACGGCCTGAACGGCTTTGCTCACCGTGGGCTGCACGGCGTGTACAGTCTGGGCTGCACGGGAAAAACCTCCCTGCCGGGCCACTTCCACCAGTATTTGCAACGTGCGGATATTCAGCATCTATTCTTTCCGTGCATAGTGTTGATGAGCGTTTTTCATTTCACAGGAAAAACCTTTTGGCCTATACCACCCCCATGAGCTTCCGGCATTTCCAATTTCCTGTTTTTCTGGGGAATTTGGCTGCACGCCGTTCCTGTGGCCCGGCGTCCGGCAATGGTTTCCTGCGTCTGCGGACGCATGTGGAACCTTTTCATGCCTGACAGTTCGACATGCTTTTCGTGTCCGGCACCGAGACAAATCCGGCGAAGCCTTCATGAGGTTGTAGCCGGGTCGGAGTACATCGGGCTCCCTGCTTTTCAGGGATTCCTTTACCTTGGGCGGCTTGCCGCCCTTTTTCTTTTGGGCCGGACGGAAAGGCGGACAGTGCCGCCTCGCCTATGAGACGTGAAATGCTAGCTATTCCCTTCCTTCATGGCATTCTTTCCAGCGTTGCGTGAGCAGGGCGGAGGCTTCCGCTTGTGTTTGCGGGTCGCGCATTCCGTGCATGGCGAAGACGCCCCACGGGAGCGATGCGCAGTCGGCAGACGCCGCGTTTGCGATTTTCCGCATCAGCCCGTCCCGAAGCCCGTCGTCCCGGATAAGCACGGCTGCTGTGCATGAAGCGTCAAACCGTTTGTTTTCAGCAGTGGTTAGGACGATTTCCCCGAGCCGCCCGTCCTTATCCGCCTGCGTGGAAAATCCGCTTGCGGCGGAGGCGATGCGGGCTTTCCATGATTGCCCTTCGGGGTCGGACTCCAGATCGATCCTGATACCTTTGGCTTCTTTGAGCAGCGCTTGGGGGACGGCGGGCGGTTCGGGAGCGTGTGCCCGAAAAAGCGCCGCCACAGCGACGATGGAGAGGATAACCCCGCAAAACAATAATGGTATTTTCCAGCCTGTGGCCCGGTTGTCGGTCACGTCGTCTTCCTCGCATGGATAATCCGGGGCGGGAGCCTGAAAACGAACCCACGCCTTTTCATAGTTTTTTGCCCCCTTTCACCCTTGTCGGCAAGCGGATGCGAAAACGGTTTACTCTATGAAAAGGGTGGTAATCAAGCAGGATAAAATAGATATTCCATTTTGGAATGATTCCGATAGAAAATATTCATTTCTCGATCACCCCCCGTTCGGCGTAGAGAACAACACGTCAACAGGAGCCATACGCCCCGCAACAGCTAGGCATTGCAGGAAAATGCCGTCGGTCAGGCATGTGGGGCGCACTCCGCAAGCCTTATCAGGGGGAAACGTATGCCTTGGGTTCAACAGTACGCGCCGGTGGGCGGCGTGGTCGCTTCGGCGTGCCTCGCGGCGATTCCGCTCATCATCCTCTTCTACATGCTGGCCGTCAGGAAGGCCAAGGGCCATGTCGCGGCTGCGGCGGGCCTCATCGGTGCGTTGATCGTCGCGGTGGCCGTGTGGAATATGCCGGTTTCGTTGGCGATCAGTTCCACGCTCAACGGCGCTGCCTTCGGGCTGTTCCCCATCGTCTGGATCGTGATCACGGCGGTGTGGGTGTACAACATGACCGTGGAGTCGGGTGAATTCGAGATCATCAAGGATTCGCTGGCCCGGCTCACCGATGACCGCAGGCTTCAGGCGCTGTTCATCGCCTATGCCTTCAGCTGCTTCATCGAAGGAACGGCGGGCTTCGGCACGCCGGTCGCCATTGCCGCCGCCATGTTGGTGGGGCTCGGCTTCACCCCGCTGTGGGGCGCGGGCATCGCGCTCATCGCCAACACCGCCCCGGTCGCCTTCGGCGCCATCGGCGTGCCGCTCATCGTGGCGGCCTCCGTGTCCGGCCTTGATCAGATGACCGTGAGCGCCATCGCGGGCCGTCAGCTTCCCATCCTCGCCCTCATCGTGCCCCTCTGGGTGTGCGTGACCATGTGCGGCTTCAAGCGCAGCCTCGAAGTCCTGCCCGCCATCATCGTGGGCGGCGTGTGCTTCGCCGGGGCGCAGTTCCTGCTCGCCAACTATCACGGCCCGACCCTGCCCGACATCGGCTCGGCCATCGCCACCATTGTGGGCCTTGTGCTGTTGCTCAAGGTCTGGAAGCCTTCGCGCACGTTCCGGTTCGAGGGTGAGCCTGAATCCAACCTCAGCGGTTCCGGCTATCCGGCTTCGGTCGTGCTCCGGGCGTGGGGACCCTATATCGTGCTGGCGGTATTCGTGTTCTTCTGGGGCCTGCCGCAGTTCAAGAATATCCTGAACGCCGTTCCCGGCGCGAATCTCAGCTTCGGCTGGCCCGGCCTGCATGGGGAAGTCATGAAGACCGCGCCCATCGTGGCGCAGGACGCCGTTTACGGCGCGACGTTCGCGTTCAACTGGCTGTCCGCCGGCGGTACGGCTATCCTGCTTTCCGGCCTCGTCTCCGTGCCCATGATGCCGAACTACGGTTTCGGCAAGGCCATCGCCTGCTTCATGCGCACGCTGCGGCAGCTGACCTTCCCGATCGTGACCATCGCCATGATCCTTGGCCTCGCCTACCTGATGAACTATTCCGGCATGAGTTCCACGCTCGGCCTCGCCTTCACGCACACGGGGAGCCTGTTCCCGTTCTTCTCGCCGCTGCTCGGCTGGCTCGGCGTGTTCCTGACCGGGTCGGACACCTCCTCGTGCGCCCTGTTCGGCGGTATGCAGAAGGATACCGCCACGGCGGTGGGCATGTCCCCCGAGCTTGCCGTGGCCGCCAACGCTTCCGGCGGCGTCACCGCGAAGATGATCTCGCCGCAGTCCCTGTCCGTCGCCACCGCCGCGACCAACATGGTCGGTCAGGAAGGCAATCTGTTCCGCTTCACCATCGGGCACAGCATCGCCATGACCCTCGTGCTCTGCGTGCTGACCTACCTCCAGGCCGGGCCCTTGAGCTTCATGCTGCCGTAGTTGGGATAGAGAGAATGCGAAATTGGGGAGGGGAGAACCCTTCTGAAGAAGGGCTTCCTCCTCCCCTCCCCTCCCCAAACCCTGCCCCTCCACCCCCTAAGACTTTTATAAAGTGGGGAGGCGGCGCGGAGGAAGTTCCTGTCGTATGAAAGGAAAAGAGCCGGTTGATCAGTGAGATTGACTGGCTCTTTTTTGTGGGTCAGTTTCGTTGAGGGTTTTTGTGCTCACGGAACGGCAAGTTGCATCGGTGGATTGTAAAAATATAACTCATTAAAATAGATAGACGCTCGCCTCTGCGCCACAGGGAAAGATCGGAACAGGGATTCGATAAAATTGAAAGTCTTGGGAGGGAGAGAGGAGGGGGTTCGGGGGAGG
>ERZ506905.566-NODE-566-length-12357-cov-5.48748_pt1 | contig 12357 bp, 10 predicted proteins | sample MGYA00513175_ERZ506905 | MGnify/ENA metagenome assembly ERZ506905
CTTCCGATCTGCGGCGTCCTACAGCCCGGCGGCGTGTCCATGTCCGTATTCGTGCCGCACGGCGCGGTCTGCGGGGCCCTGCCCTCCGGCCGCAAGGCGGGCAAGCCTCTGGCCAATGGCGTCGGAGCCGTCATCGGCGCCGAATCCAACGGCCTGCTCTCCAACTTCAACTCTATGGGCAAGATCAATTTCTACGGTAATTTCGATACGATCTGGAACGTCCGCATCGATGGCGGATCCTGCGACACGCCCGAAGGCCGCAAGGATTTCGCCGGGCTGGTCCGTACCTTCGTCGACAAGAAGATCGCCCAGATGCAGGTGAACTGCCTGTCCTCCGACGTCATGCGCAAGGCTCAGCAGAAACCTGAAAACTACCGTGACCTGATTGTCCGCGTGGTCGGCTACAGCGCCAACTTCGTGACCTTGCCGCCCACAGTGCAAGATCTCGTCCTGGAACGTGAAGAACACCCACTCAACTCCTAATACCCTACCCCGCGTCGGTCCGGCTTTCCGGGCCGACGCGATCTTCTTAGAATCAAAGACCACGGAGAACATCCGTCTTTTCTTGTCACGCCTTTCCGCGCGCCGGGTATCGAACGAGAGCCGGGCCGTCCGGGAAATACATAACATATCCTCAATTTCAGAGAGAGGTTGCCTATGGATGGCATGGTTCTCAAAATAGACAGATGCTCAAAGCACGATGGCCCCGGCATACGGACCGTCGTGTTTCTGAAAGGCTGTCCCCTGCGTTGCCGTTGGTGTTCGACCCCTGACTCGCAGAGCATGGAACCACACCTCATCCATACGGAAACCCTCTGCGCCCGGTGTGGCCGCTGCGTGGCGCACTGCCCTGAAAAAGCACTGGATATGGGGGCCGGCGGCATTGCCGTCGACCACAGGCGCTGTACCCTCTGCGGCAAATGCGTCGAATTGTGCCTCAAGAACGCCATGAAGGTGACCGGGATCAAAATGAGCGTTGATGAGGTGTACGACATCATCAACCGTTCGCGCGGTTTCTGGACCCGGATGCCCGGCGGGATGACCATCAGCGGAGGCGAGGTCCTTTTCCAGTTCGATTTTGCCAAGGCACTGCTGAAAAAATGTCATGATGCCGGAATCGATACAAACATAGAAACCAGCTGTTACGCGCCGACGGAAAAAATCCGCGAACTCCTGCCCTATCTCGACCATATCTGCTGTGATGTGAAACATATGGACGATAAGGTCCATAAACGGCTCACCGCCGTTCCCAACAAGTCCATTCTGGAAAACATCCGTATGCTCAGCCACGAGAAAGACCTGATCCTGCGGTATCCCGTCATCCCGACCTGCAACGATTCGGACGAGAACATCAACGCGACAGCCGATTTCGTGACCACGCTCGGGAAAACCTTCAACCGGATCGACTTGCTGCAATACCATGTGATGGGTGCCGTCACCTATCGCCGGCTCGGCCGCGAATACCAGCTTGAAGACATTCCAGCCGTACCCCGAGAGAGGATGATCGGCATCCGCGACCGGATGATCGCCCGTGGAGCAAAGGCCGTGTTGGCCTGATCCGCGACGCCACCGGAACGAAATCAGGCGGTGGATGCTACCGGCGGGATTATCCAGCATGGAGCAAAACGGCGGATAATCTTATCCGACCCACAGAAAACGGGAACGGTCCATAAAGAACCGTTCCCGTTGCCGTCTGTGCAACCAACACAGGGCGTTCACGTCCCGCCGTCACGAGAAGGCGGATCAGAACTTTTTAAAGCGGCAGGGACTCCGCGTAGATCTCAATGGTGTGCTTGACCTGAACAGGATCGTTGTTCCGGGCCAGCATGTCGGAAAGCTGCATCATGCAGGCCGGGCACCCCGTCGCCACAACTTCCGCGCCGCTGGCGATCACGTTGTCGCGCTTTCTCTGGCCCATCTTGAGAGACAGGTCGTAGTGGGTCAGCGTGAACGAACCGCCGCAACCGCAGCAACGGTTGGCTTCGGCCATTTCCACAAGGTTATAGCCCGGATTCATACGGATGAGATCGCGGGGCTGCTTGCTCACGCCGAGGGACTTCTGGAGGTGGCAGGATTCGTGATACGTCACCTTCGTCTGCCCCTTGGCCTGCGTCTTGGGGCTGACGTGCAGCACGTCAACGAGCAGCGCATTGATGTCGATGGCCTTGGGCGCCAACGCGTTGATCGCGTCGCGATAGCGCGGCGGCAGGTTGTCGGAGAACTGCGCCCAGAACTCGCGGATGGCAACCGTACACGACGAACACGGCGTGACGATGTAGTCGTAGTTCTGGTCCTTCAGAATATCCACGTTGTGCATGACCATCTTTTCGAATCCCTGCCTATCGCCGGAAGCCAGCGCGGGCATACCGCAACAGGCGTAGTTGTCGGACAGGAAAACGCCGATCTCATGGTAGTCAAAGACCTTCAGACAGGCTTCGGAGACGTTGGTGTAGATCTTGTCCCCAAGGCAGCCGGGGAAGAAAGCCACTTTGATGCGGCTTTTGCCCATGGGCGTATTCACGTTGCCGACCGTGCTGTGCAGAGGCTTTGCCGCCAGCTTGGGCATGTGGCGGTCGCCGAGCATGGGCTTCAACAGCGGTGCGCAAACCGTGTTTTGCGGCTTGGCCTCGTCCTTGAGGATAAGGTTCTGGAACGGTGCGCTCAAGCGCAGCAGCGTGCCGAACAGCCGCGGATTGGGGAGCAGCATCCGGAATGCGGCCTTCTTGATGGCCGAAAGCCCCAGATAGGTCGCCACGATGGCCCGCGCCTCAAGGAAAATGTCGGTCGTTTTCACGCCCGAGGGGCAGTTTGCCTGGCACGAGCCGCAGAGGAGGCACCGCGACAGCTTTTCGTTCACGGCCTCGGGGTCTTCGATGATACGATGGGCAAGGTTTTCGACAAGAGCGATCTTCCCGCGGGTGAGGTCGCCTTCGATACGCGTCGTCATATACATAGGACAAAACGCCTGACAGAACCCACACTTCATACAGGCCGCCAGTTTGTCGTCCAGAGCCATCAGGGCATTGGCAAGTTGGGTAAGCTCATCCATGGACCATTCCTTCCCGAATAAAAAGTCAAAACCTGTCGGCCGCAGAGCCGCCGTCCACCGTCACGGAACACCCTAGAGGGAAACGATCTTCGAAGCGTTGAGCAGCTTCTTCGGATCGAAAGCGGAGCGCATACGCCGCATATACTCGAGGGTTCCCTTTGAGGTTTCCAGTTCAAGCCACTTCTTTTTGGAAGTGCCGATGCCGTGTTCGCCCGACAGCGTGCCCCCAAGCTCCAGCGCCACATTGAACAGATCGTCAACGGCCCGCTCCACTCGGGAGAATTCTTCCTTGTCGCGCTTGTCGCAGAGGATGGACGGGTGCAGATTGCCGTCCCCGGCGTGACCGAAGGTACCGATGGTCACATGATGGCGCGCGGCGATCTTGTCGAGCGCCTCGAGCATGGCGGGAATCTTGGAACGCGGCACGGTCGCGTCTTCGAGCATCAGCGTAGGACGGCAGCGGGCCAGAGCGGGGATCGCCACGCGGCGGGCTTCCCAGATGCGCGTCTTTTCCGCGGCGTCCTTGGCGACCACAACTTCCAGCGCGCCGGAATCCTTGAGGACCTTTTCCACGCTCACGGCCTCGTCGGCGACCTGCGCCGGGTGCCCGTCCACTTCAATGAGCAGGATGGCCGCCGCGTCACGCGGCAGACCGATATTCACGTAATCCTCAACATAGTTGATGGTCGCGTTGTCCATGAATTCCAGCGTACAGGGGACAACATGCGCGGCGATGATCCCGGCGACGGCCTGCGAGGCGCGTTTCACTTCGGGGAAAATGGCCATCATGGCTTTGGAAGCCTTGGGCGGCGTCACCAGTTTGAGGACGGCCTTGCTGGTAAGTGCCAGCGTGCCTTCCGAGGCGACGAGCAATTCGGTGAGGTTGTAGCCGTACTCGCACCCCCGGCCGCAAGCCCCGGTCTTCATGATTTCGCCGGTTTCGGTCAGGACTTCAAGGCCCATGACATATTTTTTCGTGGTGCCGTACTTCAGGCCGCGCAGCCCGCCGGAGTTCTCGGCGATGTTGCCGCCCATGGTGGAGACGGACATGGACCCGGGGTCGGGCGGATAAAACAGCCCTCGGGCCGCCACTGCGGCCGCAAGGTCACAGGTTATCACGCCGGGCTCAACCACCGCATACATCTCTTCCTCATTGATTTCGAGAATCCTGTCCAAGCTGTTGGTCAGGATAATGACAGCGTCGGTACTGTCGGGGATGGTCCCGCCGCTCAGGTTCGTCCCGGAACCGCGGATAGTGATGGGGATGCCTTCCTCATAGCATTTCTGGATCAGCGGCCCAAGCTGGTCCGTGCGTGTGGGACGGACGACAAGGCCCGGAACGACAGGAGGCAGGACTGCCGCGTCATACGCGTAGTTCTGGCGATCCGCCTCGCCCGTCAAGACATTCTCCCGGCCGATGATCTTCTCGATTTCCTTAATGAACGAAAGGCTTAGCATAAGTCTCTCCGCAGCATGAAACGTGGACACCCGATGGCGCGAACAAAGCCGAAAGGCACGCTTGCGTTCCGGCCTTCCCCCTGAGGCAACACGGAATAGTCAGTTCAGACAGCATAGATCAAGGCCCGTGTTTTTTCATTCATTGAACGCTCAACCCTTTTTATTCATTGCATTACCGAGCGTAGCTTCTTACATGAAAAGGCCGTTTTGCTCTTCATATTTTTGCGATTAGCAAAGAAATATTTCTTTTTTCTTTCAATAAACATAAATAACGCTTTTCACGGTTCGTTTCCCCTTTCCCTCGCATAATCTATTCAATATTTTTGATCTTTTTTTCACGTCTCCCCGCACGGGAGGCGGAAGGCATCCCGATACGCCGTGTCCATCCCCGCCCCGGCCTTCCGCCCGGCTCAAAAGCAATTCCCTTACGGTTTCCTCTGCGCTACGATGACAAAAAGTTTTTCCCCATTCGCAAGGAGGCAGTCATGCTTGAACTGTTGAAACACCGCCGCAGCATCCGCACATTCACCGACGAACCCGTCTCTCAAGAAAACATCGACAACCTGCTCAAGGCCGCCCTGCTCGCTCCTTCGTCGATGGGCAAAAAACCCGTCGAATGCATCGTCGTTCGGAACAAGGAAACCATAGCCCGCCTCAAAACCTACAAAAAGCACGGCACCACACCTCTCGGAACCGCCCCTCTCGCCATTGTCGTGATCGCCGACGGCCAGAAATCCGACGTATGGGTGGAGGACGCCTCCATCGTATCCATCCTCATCCAGCTTGAGGCGGAGAAACTCGGGCTCGGTTCCACATGGATCCAGCTTCGGAGGCGCGAAGGCGACAGCGGGCCTTCCGAAGAGGCTTTCCGGCAGGAGCTTGGCATCCCTGAGCAGTATGGCGTCCTCAGCGTCGTCGCCATCGGACACAAGAACGAGCAGAAGAAACCGTATACCGATGCGGATCTTGATTTCACCAAGGTCCACTACGAAACGTTCTGAGCACACTGCTCGTGAGGAATCCGTGCCCCGCCCCAGCGAGTCGCTCCCTTGCCTGAGAGGCGTGGGGGGTCCGGCTGTCCCGCAAGAGCCTTGAATCCGCTTGCGTGCTATAAAAAGCTTCCCATGACGAATCCATAAAAAAAGGAGGCGCCTTCCACGGAAGGCACCTCCTCGGTTTTGTTGCGTCAGCGGGTTAGTTGGCGCCGAACCACTTCTCGAGGATCTGCTTTTCGATGCCCTTTTCCTGAACGGCCTTGATGCCGGCGTTCAGCTTCTGGGCCAGTTCCTTATCGTTCTTGCGGAGCGCGAAACCGTAGAATTCCGGATCGCCGGTTACGAGGCCGATATGGAACTTGTCGCGGTATTCGTCCTTGGTGTTGGCGTAGTACTTGGCGACCGGGTCATCACACATCACGGCGTCAAGGTTGCCCTTGGCGAGGTCTTCAAAGGCGAGCCCCACTTCGTCGTAGGTCTTCACAACCATCTTGATTTTGGAAGCGGGGATGGTCTGAACCATGGCCGTCGTGCCGATCTGGCCGCCGACCCGCTTTCCGGCGAGCTCTTCGAGATCCTTGATTTCCTTGCCGAGCGGCAGGACCACGGCCTGATGCAGCTCATAGTAGGGATCGGTGAACAGCATGGCCTTCTTGCGCTTGTCGGTGATGCTCACGGACGCGGCGATCACGTCCACCTGATTCGAGGCCAGCGCCGCGAAGATGCCGTCCCATGCGATGTTCTTGACCTGCACGTCAAAGCCGACTTCCTTGCCCACGGCTTTGATGTAGTCAATGGAGAATCCTACGATTTCCTTGTCCTTATTCAGCATTTCGTTCGGCGGGAACGTGGGATCGGACGCCACGACAAGAGGCTTTTCGGCGAAAGCGACCGAGGCGCACAACAACAGGGACAGCAGGGAGACAGTCAAAGTACGGAACATGTTTATCCTCCAAAGTGTTACCATTACAGTCCGGCAACGCCGCAATACCGGCGGAACGGGACCGTCCTTTACAACGGATGACCCGATTTAGCATGTTTCAGGGAAAGATGTAACCCGTACAATCCACCGTCCCCCCTTATCCCGGCGTTCTTCACGAAATTTTCCCATAAACAGGCTTTTTTGCACTGAGTCCGTTCCCCGCCGAGCCCTTGACCCGCCCCGGGAAACGAAATTCCCCGGATTCCGCCCCCCTCCGGTTGCAAGTCAGGGACCGTTCATCTATGTTTTCAAGCCGGTTCGCATTTCTTTCCCAAGGATAAACTGATGGGGCATACGATTTATCTCGTCGGCGCGCGCGCCGCAGGCAAAACGACTTTTGGCGGCGCTTTGGCGCGGCAACTCGGCTGCAACTATGTGGATACCGACATCCATTTGCGTGAAACCACAGGTGAAACCGTAGCTGACATCGTAGCCCGCGAAGGCTGGGACGGTTTCCGCAAACGCGAGAGCGCCGTCCTCCGGGCGGTTACCGCCCCCGGCACCGTCATCGCCACTGGGGGCGGCATGGTGCTTGCGGAGGAAAACCGCCGCTTCATGCGCGAAAACGGCATCGTGCTCTATCTTTCCGCCCCGGCCGAGGTCCTTGCATCCCGCCTGCAAGCCAATCCCAACGCCGCGCAACGCCCCACACTTACTGGGAAATCCATTGCGGAAGAGGTGGCCGAAGTGCTCGCCGCCCGCGAACCTCTCTATCGTGAAACCGCCACGCACATCCTCAATGCCGCCGCCACGCCCAAAGAACTCCTGGCCGAGGCTCTGGCAATCCTGAAGCCATAAGTTTTTTTGCCCATACAGCCTTCGGAAGACGTCGTTCTTTCCCAAAAAAGCGGCTCCGAAACCGGAAAAAGGAAGCTTCCCCTCCCGCATACAAAAGTCCCCCGGAAAACTTCCGAGGGACTTTTCCCATTCCGTGGAAAGGGCTCTTTTGGTCACCATGATATGGAAACGCTCCAAACAGCGCTCCGCTTGACGACGCGGACCCAAAAAACGCGGAGAAAAAGGTGCCCTCATAGGCCACCCTTCTCCTGTCGGCTATTCGCTTTTTTTCTTGTGCGAAGAACGCAGGCGGACACGGATGGGCGCGTGCTCGATGCGGAAAATCTTGCGAAGGGAACGATCGAGATAGCGGGCATAGGTCTCGGACACTCGATCGGCGTCACTGACGAAGAACACAAAGGTCGGCGGGGCCACTTCCGCCTGCGTGAGATAGAAAAACTTCGGACGCGAGCGCTTGACCACAGGCGGCTGGTGTTTCGTAAGCACTTCTTCCATCGCCCGGTTGAGCGCGCCGGTCCCGATGCGGGTGTTGCACTCTTCGCGGATCTGCGCGGCGAGCGGGACGATGCGCCCAAGGCCCACCTGCTTCATGGCCGAGACCATCAGCACCGGCACGTGCGGGCAGAACTGGAGCACTTCCTTAAAGCTCTTTTCCAGCGCGGCCTGTTCCTTGCGGCCCACAAGGTCAATCTTGTTCACCAGAATCATGAAGGGCGTCTTGCGCTCGTCCAAAAGATCGATAAGCCGCTTGTCCTGCGCGGTCACGCCCTCAAGCGCGTCGATGACATACAGCGTCACGTCGGCCTTGGTCGTGGTCTTGAGCGAGGAGTTGACGGAAAAACGCTCCACGGTATCCGTAATGCGCGTGCGGCGGCGCACGCCCGCCGTGTCCACAAACTCGCAGGCCCGCCCGTCGCTCACGAAGGGAATGTCCACGCTGTCGCGCGTCGTCCCGGCCACATCGCTGACGATCATGCGATCTTCGCCGATCATGGCGTTTACCAGCGAGGACTTGCCCGCGTTGGGACGCCCGAGCATGGCGAGGCGCAGCACGTTTTCCGGCTTCGCTTCGGCATCGGGGTCTTCAACAGGCAACAAGTCCACCATTTCCTCTTCGAGCGCCCGGATGTTGTGCCCGTGCTCGGCGGAAAGGGCCAGCATGGGGAAGCCAAGGGCGTGGAATTCGGCCAGCATGGTGTCTTCGTGCTCCATGCCGTCCACCTTGTTGACCACCAGCAGGGTCGGCTTCCCGGCCCGGCGCACGAACGAGGCAAGGTGCTCGTCGAACGGCATCAGCCCGTCGCGCCCGTCCACCACGAGGCAGAACACCGAAGCCTCGTCCATGGCGGCCTGCGTCTGCTGGAGGATTTCCGCCTCGAACCCGCGCAGCCCTTCGGGGCCGTCGGCTACGGAATGGTGGCTGTCGAGCGTCACGCCCCCGGTGTCGATCAGGGTGAAGGAACGCCCGCTCCGAGAACGCACCACGCCTTCCATACGGTCGCGGGTGACGCCCGGACGGTCATGGGTGATGGCCCGGTTACTGCGAATAAGCCGATTGAACAGCGTGGACTTGCCCACGTTGGGACGGCCAAGCAAAGCGATTTTGGGGAGCATGCGACTTCCTCATCAAAAGATATCGGGTGACGCCCGCAACGGCGGGCAAGAACAACTTCGGGGACGGAACCGTCCCCAAACACAAAAGTCTTGGGAGGGGTGGGGGTACGGGGGAGGGGAAGCCTCTCTAATCAGAAAGGTCCTCTTCCCCCGCTCACTGCAAGGCAACTATTTCGTCGGCTCAATGAGTTCCTGACCGCCCATGTAGGGCACGAGGACCTTGGGGACCACGATGGAGCCGTCCTTCTGCTGATAATTTTCCATGATGGCCACCAGAGAGCGGCCGGTGGGCAGGCCGGAACCGTTCAGCGTATGCACCCACTCCGGCTTGCCGCCTTTGGGACGGAACCGGATGTTCGCACGGCGGGCCTGGAAATCGACACAGTTCGAACAGGACGAAATCTCGCGGTAGGTCCGCTGACCGGGCAGCCACACTTCCACGTCGTAGGTTTTACAGGCGGAGAAGCCCATGTCCCCGGCGCAGAGCGTGATGGTGCGGTACGGAAGTTCGAGACGTTCCAGCAGGGTTTCGGCGCTGCGGCGCATTTCCTCAAGATACTTGAAGGAGTCGTCGGGGTGCGTGATGTACACCATTTCGACCTTGGTGAACTGATGCTGGCGGATGTAGCCGCGCGTGTCCTTGCCCGCCGAACCCGCTTCCGAACGGAAGCAGGGCGTCTGGGAGCAATACCGCTTCGGCAGGGCTTCCTCGTCAAGGATCTCGTCGGCGTGGAGGTTGGTCACCGGCACTTCGGCGGTGGGGATCAGGTAGTATTCCCAATCCGCAACCTTGAAGAGATCTTCCTCGAATTTGGGAAGCTGGCCCGTGCCCTGCATGGTCTTGCGGTTGACCATGAGCGGAGGCAGGATTTCGGTACGGCCCTGCTCATGGTGGAAATCCAGATAGAAGCACACGAGAGCGCGCTCAAGGCGGGCGGCCCAGCCCCACGATACGGTGAAGCGGCTGCCGGCGAGCTTGGCTCCGCGCTCGAAGTCGAGGCCGCCGTTGTCGTTGCTCAGATCCCAGTGGTTCTTCACTTCAAAATCAAACTCGCGCGGCGTACCCCAGCGGTGCACTTCCACATTGTCGTTTTCGTCCACGCCGTCGGGAACGGAGGGGTCCGGGATATTCGGCACGGTGAGCATCCAGTCCGCGAGATCGGCCTTCACCGCTTCGGTGGCGCTGTCCAGCGCGCTGATGCGGGAAGAAAGATCGGAAAGGCTGGCGATGAAGGCTGCGGCGTCTTCCCCGTTGCGCTTCAGGCGGGCCACTTCGGCGGAGGCGCGGTTACGCTCGGCCTTGAGGGCTTCCACCTGAGCGAGCAGCTCGCGGCGCTTGTTGTCGAGTTCTTCAAAAGTACGCATGTTCAGGGGCGAATGGCGCTTCGCAAGAGCGGCGGCCACCACTTCGGGATTTTTCTGCAACAGTTTGAGATCCAGCACTTCAGCGCTCCTTGTCTTCCTGTATGAAGGGAAAAACCGCCGGACCGCGCACGGCGTCCGGGGATAGGGAACAAAACGCATCAAAAAATCCGGCGGGCACCCCTTCTCAGCCGCGATATGCCGCACCGGAAGGCTTTCCGCTCCGCCGTTTTGAATCCTCCAGTCTAGACAAGTTGGTATGCGCCGTCAACTGAATGAAGGCATACCCCCCGGCTAGCGGCTCCGGATTGCATCCCGCCCGCAAAAGGGATATCATTCTCCATTCTTCAGACAGTCCTTTCGGAGGTTCATCATGTCCATACTGATCCGTCGCGTTGTCACGCTTGCACTGACGCTGGTCACACTGACGCTCCTCGCCGCCTGCGGCCCGAGCAACAACGTACGCCTCATTTATAACACGAATACGAGCGCCGTCCTCCCCTTGCCCGGTTCGCCCAGCGTCGCCGTAGTCATGTTCAATGACGAAAGGACCCGCCAGTACATCGGGGAACGCAAGGACGGCTCGGTGTTCACCGCCAGCTCCACCATCGCCGACTGGTTCAGCCGCTCGCTCGCCGACGAACTCGGACGCCAAGGCGTGCAGGTTTCCTTCGCCTCCACGCTGGAACAGGCCCGCGCCGCCAACCCCACGTATATCGTGACCGGCACCATCACCGACGTATGGCTGCAGGAACAGAGCACGACCCGCGTGCAGTGCACCATCAAGGCCAAGGTGGCCCTCTCCAACAAGAAGGGCGTGATCTATTCCGAAAACCTGAGCTCCTCGCAGGAGCGCCAGTTCATCCCGTCCGCTTCCGCCATCGAAAGCCTGCTGTCCGACACGCTCAAGGACCTGCTGGTTCCGGCCGCCAAGAAAATCCAGAGCCAGATCCACTGATCCCTGAGGCCTCATCAATAAAGACAAGGGGAGAGGAAAACCGTTTCCTCTCCCTTTTCCGTTTTCCCCTCTGCCGACGGGGCCGCCCGTCACGGTGACGCCATGCGAGAGGAACCCTGCAAGACCTACGGCCATCTTTTCCCCGCCGACCGGCACATTGCGGACGCCGTGGGCGCCGTGCTGTCAGATTGGAACATTCCCGAATGCACCGAACTGGAAGGCGATATTTTCCGCATCAGCTTCGAGGGCGTCTTCTTCCCCTTGGACGATGTGCTGGACGCCCTGCGCCCTTTGCTTTGCGCGGAAAGTTCCGGTAAAATCGACCTGATCGACATGGAAGCCTGGACGCTGACGCGCGCGGCCTTTTCCGGCACGGAAATAACGGTCAAAACCGTGGGGCTCAACCACGTGCTGGCCTATTCCGGCCACTGACGGGCCCCCTTTTCATCAGCGGCGTTTGCCTATACCTTTGTCGGCGCGCGGATTCTCCTCTTGCGGTATCATCCCGCCGCGGGACGGACAGGCTGCCCAAGCACGGCCGCTCCGCTTTCACCAAACACGTATTCATCAATCCTGCCTCCCTGACACGCGGAATTACGCCCGGATGAGACAGGAAAACAACGAGGATCGCATGAAAGTCTATCTCATCGGCGCCGGACCCGGCGACCCCGGTTTGCTGACCATCAAGGGCAAGGACATTCTCGAAAAGGCCGATGTGGTCGTGTATGACTACCTCGCCAACGACACCCTGCTCGGCTATGCCCGGCCCGACGCGGAACGCATTTACGTCGGCAAGGTCGCCGGAAACCATGCGCTCCCGCAGGACGGCATCAACAAGCTCATCATAGAAAAAGCCAAAGAAGGCAAAATCGTCGCCCGGCTCAAAGGCGGCGATCCCTACATCTTCGGCCGGGGCGGCGAAGAGGCCGAGGAACTGCTGGACGCGGGCGTGCCGTTCGAGGAAGTCCCCGGCATCTCCAGCACCATCGCGGGCCCGGCCTATGCGGGCATCCCCTTGACGCACCGTAGTTTTTCCTCGTCCGTAACGCTCATCACCGGACACGAAAACCCCGATAAGCCCGGCTCCGTCCACAACTGGAAGGCCCTCGCCGCCAGCGCGAACACCCTCGTGTTCGTCATG
>ERZ506905.569-NODE-569-length-12328-cov-5.4804_pt1 | contig 12328 bp, 10 predicted proteins | sample MGYA00513175_ERZ506905 | MGnify/ENA metagenome assembly ERZ506905
CCGACGCTGTCGCCGTCTTCATGAACCAGAAATTGCACTGACATGATTGCCTCCTTGAGGTTGCGGCATGGGCCTTGATGGCCCATGCCGATTGACGCATGTGATGGCGGAAAAGGCATCCCTACAGTACGCCGAGTTTCGCGTAGATTTCGGGGAGCTTCTTTTTGACGTTTTCGGTGACCTGGTCGTAGAGGTGGACGCCGTGGCTGTCCATCGCCACCGTGAGGGGCCCGAAGTTCTTCACCCGGAAACGATAGAGGGCTTCGGGATGCAGCTCTTCGAAGTAGACCGCTTCCACTTCCTCAATCTGCTCGGTTTCCAGCGCCGCCGCGCCGCCTACGATGGCCAGATAGACGGCCCCGTACTTTTTCATGGCGTCGAGGCTCCCCTGATACAGGCCTCCCTTGCCGATGATGGCCCGCACTCCATACTGGCCGATAAGGCCGGGGGTGAAACGGTCCATACGCGTACTTGTGGTGGTGCCCACGCATATTTTTTCCCACTTGTCGCCCACTTTACGCAGGCTGGGTGCGGTATGGATACAGGGCATCCCTTCAAGGCTCACTGGCGGAGGGTTATTGTGGTCAAAGATGTGGATTTGGGTCAGGTCCCGGATGCCGAACAACGGGCCGTCGAAGTAGACGGTGTCCCCGGCGTGCAGACTGCGGATGACCTCTTCGGAAAAAGGCGACGTGAGGTGATGTACCTTGCTCATCTTCTCTTTCTCCCTTGTTAGTAGCCGTAGGCCACGTTGCCGGAGGGCGTGATGACTGCACGAGCGCGGCGGGCGGGCCAGCACTGGGTGTTCACGGCTACGGGATTCTGGGTGATATGGGTATATGCGCACTCAATGTGTACGGCCAAGCAGGAAACATCGCCGCCCAATCCCATGGGGCCACGCCCCGTGGCGTTGATGGCTTCTTCCAACTCTTCTTCCATCTCGGCGATCAGGGGATCGGGGTTACGCTGTCCAACAGGGCGTGCGATGGCGTCTTTGGCCAGTTTCATGACCAGATCCGCTGTGCCGCCCAAACCCACGCCGATGATGCCGGGAGGACAAGGATTTGCGCTGCTTTCCACCACCGTGTCCAAGATGAACTTCTTCACGGCCTTGATGCCGTGCTGGGGATAGAACATATGCATCTTGCTCATGTTCTCGGAGCCGGACCCCTTGGGCATCATCAGGATGTCGAGGTCGGAGCGTTCGCCGTCAAAGTCGAAATAGGTCACCGGAAGACCGGGGCCCACCGAGGTCTGAGGGTTGACGCGCGTGATGTCGTGGGTCGCGCTGCTGCGGAAGGGGAATTCCACAGTAGCCCGTTTGGCGCCTTCATAGAGGGCTGCCTTGATCTTCGCGCCATTCCATGTGTAGCCGGAGCCGATCTTCACCTTGTAGATGGGCAGGCCGGTGTCCTGACAAAGCAGAGTTTTTTTGGTGTCCGCGATTTCGATGGCCTTGAACATGGCCTCGAAGATGCTGCGGGCGGCGGGCTGGGTCTCCCTGGCGTAGGCCTTTTTCAAAGCTTCGCGCACATCCGGCGGCAGGTCGCATAATGCCTTGATGTAGAGCTGTTTGGCCGCTTCTTCCACAATGGCGTAATCAAAGTTTTCCATGAGTATTCTCCTTATGAGCCGGGCACGGCCGCCACATTGGGGGAGGCCTGAGGCGCACGGCTGGTTTCCAGAATCTCGGGCACGGGCTTTTTGACGGCCTTGGCGTTGCTAAAATCCAAGGACAACAGGAAGGCCGACAGATCCTTGAGCTGTTCGGGCGTCAGATCATAGGCGGGCATGGTGGAGGAAGAATATATCGTGAGCGGGTTCTTGATGTAGTCCGCCAGATACTCGGCGCTCCTGCCCTTCTTGACCATGTTGCTCATGTCAGGCCCGGTCCTGTGTCCGCCCTGTCCAAGAATGTTGTGGCAGTAAGAGCATTCGCGTTCGGCATAGAGGAACATGCCTCGTCCGGCTTCTTCGCTCATAGGCTTGTCGGGTACGATAAGGAACTTCTTGTAGGGAGCGGCATCGGCATAGGCCATGACGGTCAGGTAGACGATGCTGATTACGAAGGTGGAGGCGATGCAGACCGAAACCGGCCTGTTGCCCATGCCTTTCAGCTTGCTTTCGCTGAAGAAGGGCACGCCGAAGAGGAGGAAGAGTCCGCCGCCGAAGAGGATCAGGCTGCCGATCATTTCCCACGAGCCGGTAAAGAAGGTCAGCAGCTGGAAGAGCCACATGTAATACCACTCGGGCCTGGGCAGGTAATCGGGAATGAACGTGCCCGCCCTCGCTTCCATGTGCGGCGGCGCGTAAGAGGCCAGCAACAGGAGCCCTACGAAGATGCAGCCGAACGCGAGGGTGGTGCGGTTGGTGTGCTCGGGATAAAAGCGATACGGCTGGCCGGAAGGTGGGGGGAGGCACTCGCCAGCCAGCCGTTCGCGCGGGTCGGAAAGGTTATGGACGCGTATGAGGTAGATGTGCGCAGCCATGAGCATCAGCAGGCAAGCCGGCAGAATCAGGGTATGCACCGAGTAGAAGCGAGTGAGGGTAAAGCCCGAAATGTCGCTCCCGCCCAGAATGAAACGGGTGATGTAGTTGCCCACGCCCGGATACTGGTTGGGAATGTTTGCGCCTACCACTGTGGCCCAGTAGGCCTTCATATCCCAAGGCAGCAGATAGCCTGTGAAGCCCAAGCCGAGCGTCACCAGAAACAGGCAGACGCCCGTGAGCCAGGTGATTTGCCGGGGAGCGGCATAGGAGCCGTGCATGTAGGTCACCATCAGGTGGCAGAACACGAGCAGAACCATCAGGCCCGCGCTCCAGTGATGCAGGCCGCGCACTATGTTGCCGAGTGGGACTTCGTTGCTGATATACTGTACCGAATCCCATGCCTTATCCGGCGATGGCACATAGTAGAAGGCCAGAATCATGCCGGTCACCACGAGCAGCATGAAGGTTAAGGCGCACATGGTGCCCAGCACCGCGCTCCAGCCTGTGCCGTCCGGCAGCCTTTTGTACAGGAAGGGCTTGAGATACTTTTCCCAGCCAAGATCACTGCGAATATTCATCAGACCACCTCTACCTTAAGAATGCCGTCTTCCAGTTTCCATGGCAGGCGGGCCAGGGGAGCCGGCGGCGGACCCGCGATGACGTTGCCGTCCCTGTCAAACGCCCCGCCGTGGCAGGCGCATTTGAAACGCCGGGAAAGCTCATCCCAGCTCACAGCACAGCCCAAATGCGGGCAGCTGCTGCTGAAGCAAATGAAATCCTTGTCCGAATCACGGCGGACCAGCACGGGCACTTCCTTGTTTTCCACGTGGAAAGCCTGCTTACGCGGATAGCTCAAGGTGACGCTGGTGATGCCGCCCACGGGGAAGTCCTTTTCATTCCCGGCATTCACCCACTGCGGGGACTGGTTTTCCAGCGTGGGCCCCACGGCCGAAACGCCGAGAACAGCTCCCAGAGAAAGGGCCACGCCAGCGCCAATAAGCCCTGTCGCGCTCTTGAGGAAGGCGCGGCGTTCGGGCTGATGGCTGTGGCAGGAGCAGGTGTGCTGCTCTTGCGCTTCGGGTTTGGGCTTAGGCGGAGCCAGCTCGGCGGGATGCGGCGGCAGTGGTTTGATATCTTTGAGATTCTTTAGAGCCATCCGCTGGATATATTTGATGGCCCGTGTGCCGCTGATGGACTTGGGGCAGACTTCCGTACAGTTGAATTCCGTGCGGCAATTGTAACAACTGTCCAGAGCCCTCGTCAGGCGGGCTTCGAAGAGCCCATCGCGCTTGTCGGCCAGCAGGGTAAAAGCCCGGTTGAGCGCGGCGGGGCCGCAATAGCTGTCATGGCTGTCCACCATGGTGCAGCTTGAGACGCAGCAGCCACAGGCGATGCAGTCGGTGGCCATGCCGATGTCCACCCGTTCGGGGGTGTCCGGCTTGATGACGTACGGCTCGGTGCGTTTTTCCGCCGGTTCAAAGAAGGGCAACGCGTCTTCGTACTTGGAGAAGAACGGGCCCATGTCCACCAGGAGATCCTTTATAACCGGGAAATGGTTCAGGGGACGCAGGGTGATGTCCTGATCGGCGGGCAGATCACAGACGTTGGTCTTACAGGCCAGCCCCTCGCGCCCATTGATGACCATGCCGCACGAGCCGCACATGTTCACGCGGCAGGCGAAACGGAAGGAAATACTCGGATCCTGTTCCTTCTGGATTCGCAGCAGAACGTCCAGAATGGTGGTGGTTTCGGGGTTGTCGATAGTCAACTGGTAGCTTTGGAACGTCCCTTCGCCGCCTTTGACAGGATCGTAGCGAAATATGCGTACGTTGCGAACAACTTTTGACGATTGCATGGCATCCTCCTCACTTCTTTTAGTAGATGGCAAGCCACGCAATGACCACGGCGGCGACGCCGAGGCCGAGCGTCCAGGGGACTAAGCGGCGGGCCGAGGAGATTTTGGCGAGATTGAAGTCCAGAAGGATGACGCGCAGGCCCAACGAGGCATGGAAGGCCACGGCTAACAGAAGCAGAAACTGGAGATACGGCTTGTAGGTAAAGCACAGATGCAGGACCAGCAGGAACACGATGAAGACCGCGCTCACGCGCTGCAACAGCCAGGCCCACATGCCCACATGGGTACGGCCGCGGCGGTACGGATCAATTTCTCCCCACTGCAAGGGTTTTCTGTATTCAAGTTCGGACGTATTCATCTTTTCTCTCCCGATAGGTTGCAGGATACTGGGGGTGGATCACTTCTTGTGCTTCTGACACTCTTCGAGGGATTTGTGTTTAAAGACCACATCCTTCTTTTCAAAAACCGGCATTCCGTCGCCGCCCCGCCACATGAAGGTGTTGAACAGGCCGTACTCGTCCCGCTGCTTGGGGAAGTCCTCGCGGGTGTGCGCCCCGCGCGTCTCTTCGCGCTGGAGGGCGGAGACCGCCGCCATGACGGAGACGTCAAGCATGTTCAGTGTGTCGAGGTGGGTGTTGAATTCCATGTTGTAGACTTTGTTGCCGCTCACGCTGGCCTTCTCCACGTCATGGCGCAGGGAGGCGAAGTCCGTAAGGGCCGTTTCAAGACGGTCCTGTCTGCGCACCACGCCCACGTTGACCCAGTTGGTTTCCTGAATCTCGCGCCGGTTTTCGAAGGGCGACTTGCCGTTCTTGCGGCTGTAGGGTGCGGTCAGGCGGGCGATGCTCTCTTCGGCCATGCCGCGGGCGCTTTCCTTGACGGAGCGGTTCTCGGCTTTGGAGAGGTAGTCCGCTATGGATTTGCCCGCCAGACGGCCATAGACGCAGGATTCGCAGATACCGTTGCCGCCCAGCCGGTTGGCCCCGTGTACGCCGCCGGCGTCCTCACCGGCCACGAAGAGCTTGTCCAGAGAGGCCCGGCATTTCACGTCGATGACAGCCCCGCCCATGAAGAAGTGGGCCGATGGCGAAACAGGCACCATGTTGTGCGCGAGATCGTATTTGAACTGGGCGCAGCGTTCTGCCATGCCGGGGAAGTTGCGGAGCACGAAATCCGCGCCGAGGTGGGCCGCGTCGATGCGCACGCCGCCTTCGGGACAGGCGCGACCGGCCATCATTTCCAGATAGGCCGAACGGCTGACCACGTCGCGGGTGGCGCGTTCGGCGACGTCCGGCGCGTACTTGAGCATGTAGCGCTCGCCTTCGCCGTTATAGAGGTGGGCGCCCGCGCCGCGCAGCCCTTCTTCAAGCAGGGAACCGGCTACCACGCTGCCGGGAACGATGAGCCCCGTAGGGTGGAACTGGATCATTTCCATGTCGCGCATCCGCACGCCCGCCCGGTAGAGCATGGCGATGCCGTCAGCCGACTTTTCGGGGCCGGGAGCGTGAAAACGGTACTGGGTAGGCCCGCCGCCGGTAGCCACCAGCGTGGCCGCGGCTTCCACGACGTGGAAGGTGCCGTGGCGCATGTTGTAGAGCAGAGCCCCGGTTACGGTCTGGCCTTCGGCGTCCAGCAGCAGCTCCACGGCACGCGTTTCTTCCAGCACGGGAATCCGCCGTTTGAAGACCTGCTCGGTGGTCCGGCTGATGATTTCGATGCCCGTCAGGTCGCCCTTGTGGACCGTGCGGTCGAAGCACTGGCCGGCGAAGGCCTTCTGATGAATATGGCCGTCCGGGCGGCGATCAAAGAAGCAGCCGCTGATGGTTTCCAGTTCCTTGACCGTGGGCGTGGCCTGTTCCACCAGTTGCAGGGCCAAGTCTTGATCATTGATATACTGCCCACCCTTCAACGTATCCATGAGGTGCTTTTCATGGGAATCGCCCGGATCGAGCACTACGTTGAAACCGCCCTGGACCATGCGGCTGCATCCCCCTTTGCCCTTCAGTGCTTTGGTGGCAATGAGGATGTTCAGGTCCGGGTTGGCGTCATGGGCATAGATGGCCGCCAGTTCTGCGGCGGCTCCCATGCCCAGCACCAATAAGTCAACCTTGTAGTCCACATTCATACGTCTTACCCCTATAAAAGGATTGTGGTAACTGCACTGCCTTAAATAAAGCAAAGATGGTGCCATCTTTTATTTGTTCTATAATTGTCTGATATGTTGTTATATTGCTGGCTAGAACCATCTTTGCGTCTATTCTCTGTCCGAAATAAGAGCAGATCAGCGCCCGCATTTGGACGAAAACGCCCATAAATGCGGTTAAGGCATGAAAGGCCAGACGGAAGGGATAATCAGCACAGCAAGAGCAAAGGAGAGAACCTGCCAGAAAAAGCCGTACCGGACGTAATCCCCGAAGGTATAGTTGCCGGGCCGCAGCACCAGCGTATTGGAGGGCGTGGCGATGGGCGTCATGTAACAGGCCGCGGCACTCATAGCGATGCCCATGACGAAGGGCAGGGGGCTGAGGTTCATGCCCAGAGCGATGGGAATGACCAGAGGCACCATGATGGCCGTGGTGGCCGTATTGGACATGATGTTGGTCAGTATGCCGGTAACGAGCATGAGAACGCCGAAAAGAATATAGGGATCGCTGAAATAGCTGACCACGAAATCGGCTATCAGCTGGGCAGCGCCGGACTTGTTCATGGCGAAGCTCATGGACAACATGCCGGCGAAGAGCCAGACGGTGGTCCAGTCGATGCCCGCCTGGGCCTGCTTGAGGGTCATGCAGCGGGTCATGACGCAGAGCATGGCGCCCAGCATGGCGGCGGAGGTCAGCGGCACCAGACCCGTGGCCATGCAGATGATGACGAGGAAGTAGATGCCGCCCGCAATCCACATGTGTATGCCGCCTTCAGGCGTTTCGATTTCCTTGAGCTCGGCCACGTCCTCACGTGCCGGCGGAACCAGGAAGCGGGGGAACAGGCCGAAAAGAAGGGCGGCTAAGAGGGTCAAGGGCAGACCGAACCAGGCGAATTCAAAAAAGGCGAACTGCCCGTATTCCGGTGCCATCTTGGCCAGAATACCGTTAGCCACCATGCTTGGAGCCTGCCCCACAAGCGAGATACAGCCGCCGAAGCTGGCCGCATAGGCCGTGGGCAGCAAGATGCGCGAAGGGGACAAGTGGGCCTTACGAGCGATGGAAATGAGCATGGGCAGGGTGATGGCCGTGACGCCCGCATTGTTCAAAAAGGCCGACATGAAGGCGATGAGAAGAATGGAGAAGACCAGCAGGCGGGTTTCGCTGGCCCCCGCCTTGTTGATGATCGAGGTCGCCACACGTTGGGCAAAGCCCGTGGCGAAGGTTGCCTCGCCCAGCATGAACAGGCCCACGATGGTCAGGATGCTGGTGTCGCCGAAGCTGACCCATGCCTCCTTGACGGTGATGACGCCAAGCGTGGAAAGCGCACAAGGAACGAGAATGGAGGTGACGGCTAGGGGAATCCATTCCGTAAAAAAAAGCACCGCGGCTACGAAAAGCACGCCGAAAACAATGTATACGTGGGGCATGTTGACGGCTTGCGGCGTCGCGTTGGCGGCATACACCATCTCAGGCAGCAAGAACACGGCAAGGGCGAGGAAGAATGCACAGATCTTTTTCATGAAATTTTTCCGTTGTTAAAAGGTCTGTTTTAAAATGATATTTATTTCGCAATTTAATAAACCTCAAAACAGTTCCATTTTTATAATTGTTTGATTTATAATTTATTTTTAATCAACAGGGCCTGGTGACACGTTTTCTTTTAGAGCCTAGGCAGACTGGAATCGTATTTATTTCATGTGATTACTCCTTTATTTAAAGTGGTATAGAGTTAAATGGCATATAAGTGAAATAATTCACACAATAGGGCACACGAAAAGCCACAGCCGTGCCGCCGTTGGAAACCGGCATGGCGCGAGAAGGGGAGGTCAGACGCATAGCGTGATGGAAACAAAGAAGATGAAGCAGAGAACGATTTTTCTGAACAGGAGATGGTTACACCGCTTGTTGACGATGTTGCCGAGATAGGAGCCGATGAAGATCATGGGGATGGCGGGAATCACCTGCGCCAGCGCACTGAGGCTGATGATGTCGATCCAGACGTATGAGATGGTCTTATAGATGTTGGTGACAAAAAAAAGGATGACCGTAGTGCCCACGAATACGCGGCGGTCACGCGCGGCCGTAAGGAGGTACAACGACCAGACCAGACCGCCGGCATGTGCCAGCACGGTGGAAAGCCCGCCAAGGAATCCATAGAAATACGCTCCTTTGCGGTTTTGCTCTTCACTATCCCCGCAATGGGCGTTGAGCTTCCCGAAACCTTTCTTCAACAGGGTGGTCACGGGGAATTGTGGCCAGAGCATACCCAGAGCGTACAGTGCGCCAAAAATGCCCACGCCGATGCGGAAGGCCTTGCCCGGAATCATGGGCAGCAACACAATGCCTGTAAACAGGCCCGGAATGATGGCCAAAAAAAGGCGCGCCAACTCACGTCGGGGCAGCCATTGCTTCCAATAGTAGTGCAGGCCAATAATGTCGGAAGCCAGCAGCATAGGTGCTCCCAGACCAAGAGCTACTTTGGCGGGAAAGATCAGCGCCAAGGTGGGCAGCAACACCAGCCCCGATCCCACGCCGACGCCGGTTTTAATAAGACCGGAAAGAAAGCCCGCAGCGGCAAGAAAAAGATCGGATTGGGTGAGCATAGCAATATCCTCTGTGAAATACATATTGTTAAAACGCAATAAACTAGTACAGAAGCATCTAAAAGATAGATTGCATTCTCTGATATTAAGCCACAGAAGCATATATGATCGGGTATATAGATATATCGTACTAAAAAGGGATTGCTTCTCCTTAATATCTGGTGCTAAAAGGATGAAAAACGGTACTGCAATAGGAATGTGTTTTTAGAACAGCAAAGTCTGTGCCAGATAAGGATAACTTATAGATATCCAGAATTGCTGTTTATTCTGCTTATGCCATTTGTAGGGAAGCATAGAGACATGCTGAGATATAGGCACCTTTATCCGTATATCAGCAAAAAGAGCTTCATCTGGGCAGGAGAACACGTTATGCTAGAGCAGTATGATGAACATCGTTTAGGCAATTCAGTGGCGGTTGCGGCCCGGATCATTTATCGTTTGTCAAAGCTGGTCCCCGACAACATGGACCGCAGCGGGCTTTTTTCCTTTTTTTCCAAAGAACTTCGTGCGTCTTTTCATTATGATCGATTCAGTATTTTCCTTTATGACGCCGAACGTGATTTTCTTACCGCCTTTACGGCGGCCGACGGCACCGTGGTGGAGGTTTTCTCCGACACGCGCATTGCCCAGAATACGGTGGCTTGGCAGGCCATCCAGACGCGCAAACCGGTGGTCATCAAAAATCTGGCCTCGCTGAACTGGGGCGGTGCGGTTTCTCTGGCTTCGGTGGGGCTTACCGCCACCATTGCCCTGCCGCTCATCCTCAACCGTCAGGTCATCGGTACGCTGCACGTCTCGTTTGTGCGCCAGCCTGATAATCTGGTGGAAATTCTGAATCTGTTGCAGCAACTCAGCCCGGTCCTGACGACTTTTTTGTTCGTCATCCTCACCGAGGAACGGAGGGCACGCACTCAGGCTGCCGACCGCGCCGCGCTGGACTCGTCGTGCGAAACGGAGGCAGCCTTTCCGCTGGAAAACAGCCTGCTGGAAACCAAGGCCATGACGAAGGTCATGGCCTTGGCGCGCAAGGCGGCCAAGCTGCATATCCCGGTGCTGATTAGCGGTGAAACCGGAACCGGCAAGAGTATGCTGGCCCGCTGGCTGCATCTGCACAGTCCCCGGCGGGCGGCGAACTTCGTCAAGGTGAATTGTCCCTCGCTGGCTCCGACCTTGTTCGAGAGTGAAATGTTCGGCTACGCCAAAGGGGCCTTCACCGGGGCCTACGCGAAACGCATCGGCCGTATTGAGATGGCCCAGAAAGGTACCCTGTTTCTTGATGAAATCGGTGAACTCTCACTGGATATGCAAAGCAAGCTGCTCCAGGTCATGGAGGAGAGTTCTTTCGAGAGGGTGGGCGATGCCCGCTCTATCAATGTTGATATCCGCGTGCTTTCCGCCACCAATATTGATTTGGAAACGTCGCTGGCGCAGGGGCGGCTACGACGGGACCTGTTCTACCGTCTGGCCTCGGTCACGCTACGCCTTCCTCCACTGCGCGATCGGCAAAGCGATATACCCATACTGGTGGACTATTACATTAAACAATTTTCCAAGTCGTGGTTGATAGAGCCTCCGCATCTGTCCCCAAGTGTCCTCAGCGCGCTCTGTAACCACGATTGGCCCGGCAATATCCGTGAGTTGCGCAATGTCGTCAGCAGACTTTTACTGCATTCTCTGGATGGGGCTGTAACGGAAGCATTGGTACGGGAAACGCTGCATGAATGGGACAACATTTCCGGTCAGACGGCAAAACCCGCGCAGCCCCTCTCGTTATCCGCACCAGCCGAAATTCCACTACAGGCGCCCTCCAGGGGAAATGACACCGATTTGCCAAGTCTTGAGGAAAATGAACGTGCCCATATTCTGGAGGCATTACGCCTTACTGGAGGTCGTCTGTCTGGCCCGCGTGGTGCTGCGGCCCTGCTGAAGGTGCCACGGTCCACGCTGCAACACAGAATACGCAAGCTGGGTATAGTGGTGTAGGGCCATCCGACGTCTGAAGGTGTTTCGCTTTGTCAGTTCAGCAGGCGGAACAACCCGGATCATTTATGGAAATATCCCCAGCCTCCAGAGGGCAATACGTGAAGAGACAGGACGGAACACAGCCTGCAATACATGAGAACCATTCATACAAGAGCTTCCAGAAGGGAGAGGGCGAATCCCCACAGGAGCGCGCTGTGACTTCGGATATGCCCCTGCCGCGTGAAGGCCGAGCAGCAAGGCCAGTTCTGTTATCGAGACGATGAGTTTCCGCCTTATGCCACGGCGAATATCGGCAAGGAATGGTGTACAGCCGGGAAAATCGACTAGGAGGCGGATTCGAAGCGGGCAGATGGTCCCTGAAGGCCGGGCCTTTGGGCGCGGCCAGAGGAGGGGCATACATCCTGTGGGCAGGGAAAAACAGTGCGGCGCGCAGGTCATACGCTTCCCGGATGAAGGCGGCATCTTCATGACGGAGGTTAGGCCTTAAACAGGAAGGGGCTCGGAGTTTTTGTACGTAGGGGGAGTTTTTTCCAGAAGGCCGCAGGACGTAGCGGATCTGGAGGGAGCGGAGCGGCTTGGGGGCCGGGAGGGCTTTACAAGGGCGGGTGCTTAAATACAAAAGGCGCACCACAAAACCTCAATTTTTGAGGTAGCGTGATGCGCCTTCAGATGTCTGTTGGCGTCCCAAAGCGGATTTGAACCGCTGTTGACGGCGTGAAAGGCTGTATTTCTTTCAGCTACTAGTCTTTGATTCTCAAAGACTTTTTTTACCTACATGCGAATTTTTCCCTATATACCGCATGAGGTAAGAAATGGCAATACTGAAAGACGCTTGGCAACTTTGTAATTCTTTAACTCTTTGTGCTGACTCGAAAAAGGGAGTAAGAACCGAACTCCGTAGGTGGGAGCTTCACCTCTCTCACCTCGAACTGTCATATCGGAAAAAAGAATTTGAGCCCACAAACCATCTACCACTGTCTGAGCTTGCTCAGACGTGTCCTGTATACCGCAAAAGAATATGAACTCAGCGATACAAAATTGCCATCGTTTCCAATGCCTAAAGTTAAAAATCAACGGTATCGCTTCCTGTCAATTGATGAAGCTAATATGCTGATAACCTGTTTATCAAATAGAAAGTTTTTTTCTAGTATGCTTTGGCGAGATTTGACTGTGCTGTCCATGAATACAGGAATCAGACCAAATGAACTTTTTAATCTCAGGCGATGTCATATTTCTTTAAAAAAGATCGGAAG